>Ga0182030_10000734_pt1 | contig 64055 bp, 61 predicted proteins | sample 812S3MmetaG_FD_121299 | JGI IMG/M metagenome (GOLD analysis project Ga0182030, IMG submission 121299) | Permafrost microbial communities from Stordalen Mire, Sweden - 812S3M metaG (Illumina Assembly) | ecosystem: Environmental > Terrestrial > Soil > Wetlands > Permafrost | place: Sweden... | reverse complement strand
CGTTGCGCAATTACGAGCGCAGCGGATTGTTGAGTCCCCAGCGCACTAGCGGCGGTTCACGCCGATTCTCTGAAGCAGACCTCGCCGCCCTCCGACGCATCCAAGACCTGACCAACGAGGGCGTCAATCTCGAGGGCGTCAAGCGCATCATGAAACTCGAGGCGGAGGTGAACCGCCTGCATGAGGAGATCGCCGAGCGTACCCAGGAGGCCGTGTCGTCCCTCGCCGAGACGCATCGGCATTATCGCCGTGATTTGGTGCCCGTCTCGAACACGATCGCGATTTTTCTCGACGCTCAACGTCGAGGTACTGGCAACGGCCGAGGTGCGACGTGACCTTAGATCCCCAACGCTGGACGCAACGAACCCGCGAAGCCTTCCAGGGCGCCACTACCCAGGCGGGCGCCGCGGGCAATCCCTACGTCACCCCGGCCCACCTGCTGCTCGCCCTGCTCAACGACGCCTCGGGCATCGCGCGGCCGCTGCTGGTCGCCGCCCAGCTCGACCCCGTCGCGATTGCTGCATCGCTCAATGAAAAGGTGGCGCGTGAGCCGCGCACCGTGGGTGGCTCGCAGCCTGGTTTGTCACCCGAAGCTCGCCAGGGTCTCGAAGACGCCGATGAGTTACGGGCCGAACTGGGCGATGAGTACCTCTCGGTCGACCACATCGTGGTGGTCTGGGCTCCGTTGCTGGGTACCGATCGCGAGTCCCTGCTGAGTGCGCTGCGCGCCATCCGCGGGTCGGCGCGCATCACCAGCGAGAACCCCGAGGAGACCTTCGCCTCCCTCGAGAAGTACGGACGTGACCTGACCGCGTTGGCGCGTGCGGGCAAACTCGACCCGGTCATCGGACGCGACGACGAGATCCGGCGAGTCATCCAGGTCCTCTCTCGCCGGACCAAGAACAATCCCGTGCTGATCGGTGAGCCCGGCGTGGGCAAGACCGCGATCGTCGAGGGTCTGGCGATACGCATTGTCGAGGGCGACGTGCCCGAATCCTTGCGCGATCGCCGGATCATCGCCCTCGACCTCGCGTCGATGGTCGCGGGCGCCAAGTACCGCGGCGAATTCGAGGAGCGGCTCAAGGCGGTCCTCAAGGAGATCGAGGACGCCCAGGGCGACGTCGTGACCTTCATCGACGAGTTGCACACCATCGTGGGCGCGGGCGCCTCCGAAGGCGCCATGGACGCGGGCAATATGATCAAGCCGCTCTTGGCGCGCGGTGAGTTGCGCCTCATCGGCGCCACGACGTTGGACGAATACCGCCAGTACATCGAGAAGGACGCCGCGCTCGAGCGGCGCTTCCAGCAGGTGCTCGTCGGCGAGCCCTCCCTCGAGGACACGGTGGCGATCTTGCGAGGTCTCAAGGAGCGCTACGAGGTGCACCATGGTGTGCGAATCCAAGACGCAGCGCTGGTGGCCGCCGCTACGCTGTCCGCTCGATACATCCCTAATCGCTTCTTACCCGATAAGGCGATCGACCTCATGGACGAAGCCGCGTCCAAGCTGCGCATCGAAATCGACTCCATGCCCACCGAGCTCGACGTCGTCATTCGCCGTATCCGCCAGCTCGAGATCGAGAAGGTGGCCCTCGAACCCGAGACTGATGACGCCTCCAAAGAACGTCTTGCCAAATTGGAGGAGGAGCTCGCGGATTTGAAGGAGCACTTCGACGAATTGGCCGCGGGCTGGCAGGCCGAGAAGACCGCCATCCAGAAGATCCAAGGGGCCAAGCAGGAGTTCGAGGATAAGCGCGCCGAGGCCGAACGCCTCGAGCGCCAAGGCGATCTCAACGGCGCCGCCGCCCTGCGATACGGGACGCTGCCCGCGCTCGAAAAGACTATCGACGTCGCCACCGAGGAACTCCAGGCCCTCCAGGCCAACGGGGCCTTCTTGAAGGAGGAGGTCGACGCCGAGGACATCGCTGACGTCATCAGTGGGTGGACTGGGGTGCCGGTCTCCAAGTTGCTCGAAGGCGAAGTCGACAAGTTGGTGCATATGGAACAGCTCCTGCACTCGCGCGTCGTGGGTCAAGACGAGGCCGTGGTCGCGGTCGCCAACGCCATTCGACGTTCACGCGCCGGACTCTCCGATCCGAACCGTCCCATCGGCTCGTTCCTCTTCATGGGTCCCACGGGTGTCGGCAAGACCGAGTTGGCCCGCGCACTCGCCGAGTATCTCTTCGACGACGAGCGGGCCATGATCCGCCTCGACATGAGTGAGTACATGGAGAAGTTCGCCGTGTCGCGCCTTATCGGCGCCCCTCCGGGCTACGTCGGCTACGAGGAGGGCGGTCAACTGACCGAAGCCGTGCGGCGCCGTCCTTACGCCGTCGTGCTGCTCGACGAGATCGAGAAAGCCCACCCCGACGTCTTCAACCTCCTGTTACAGGTGCTCGACGACGGTCGTCTCACCGACGGCCAGGGGCGCACGGTGAACTTCACCAACGCGGTCTTCATTATGACCAGCAATATCCCTGGCGATCCCCTCGACTTCTTTCGACCCGAGTTCGTCAATCGCATCGACGACATCATCCGCTTCCGGGCACTCGACGAGGACGACCTAGCGATCATCGTGGGAATCCAGTTGCAACGACTGCGCACACGCCTGGCCGAGCGCCACTTGGCACTCGACGTCACTCCGGCTGCGTCACTCTCGCTCGCGCGTGAGGGTTTCGACCCGGCCTTTGGCGCTCGTCCCTTGAAGCGCGTGATCCAGCGACGGATCGAAGACCACGTTGCTCTCGCAGTGCTCGAGGGCAAATACCGCGACGGCGACACCATCACGGTCGACGCGAACGGCGACGAACTCGCCTTCCGTTAGAGGTCGCTCGGGTGGTCAAGTAGGCTGGGGGGGCAAACCGACCGTTCCGAGGGAGCCCCGTGCCCGCAACAGTGGTAGTAGGAACCCAGTGGGGTGACGAAGGTAAAGGTAAGCTCACCGACCTTTTGGCCCGTGAGATGGACATGGTGGTGCGCTACCAGGGAGGACACAACGCCGGTCACCGCATCGTCGTCAACGGCGAGGCGTTCGCCCTGCAACTCGTGCCCTCGGGTGTCCTCTATCCGCACATCACCCCGGTCATCGGCAATGGCGTCGTCGTCGACCCGGCGGTGCTGCTCACCGAACTCGACACCTTGTCCGCCAAAGGTGTTGACGTGTCCAAGGTCGTCGTCTCGGGCAACGCGCACCTGATCATGCCCTACCACCAGGAGCTCGACCGCCTCACCGAGCGGTTCTTGGGTAAGAACGCGCTGGGCACGACCAAGCGTGGGATCGGTCCGACCTACGCCGATAAATCATCGCGGGTTGGACTTCGGGTGCAGGACCTGCTTGACGCAAAGATCTTTCGCGAGAAGCTCGAGGTCGTCTTGCACGAGAAGAACCTGGTTCTCAACAAGATCTACAACCGACCCTCAATCAGCGCGGCGTCGATTATTGAGAAGTACCTCGACGAGTTGGCGCCGCGAGTGGCGCCGATGATCGCCGACACGGTCGGCATTGTGCACGCCGCCCTGGCGCAGGGCCAACGGATCCTGCTCGAAGGGGCCCAGGCGACGTTCCTCGACCTCGACCATGGCACGTATCCCTTCGTCACCTCATCGAACCCCGTCGCCGGTGGCGCCTGCACCGGTTCGGGACTCGGGCCGCGCGACCTCACCGACATCGTGGGCATCGCCAAGGCCTACGTGACGCGCGTCGGCGCCGGGCCGTTCCCCACCGAGTTGGATGGTGACATGGCCGAGCTGCTCGTCTCGCGCGGACACGAATTCGGCACGAATACCGGCCGTCGCCGACGTGTGGGATGGTTTGACGCGGTGATGGCACGACAGGCGGCTCGCCTCAACTCCCTGTCCGAGATCGCACTCACCAAGCTCGACGTCCTCGACACGCTGGACGAGATCAAGGTATGCGTGGCGTACGAGGCCGGCGGCGTGCGCTACGAGTTCCCGCCCTATCACCAGTCCGTGTTGCACGACGTCGTGCCGATCTACGAGTCGCTGCCCGGTTGGCGCAGCGACCTGACGGAGTTCACCAGTTACGAGCAACTACCCGCGGCGGCCAAGGACTACGTCGCCTTCCTCGAGGAGACGACGGGCGTGCGCATCTCGGTGGTGGGTGTCGGACCGGGTCGAGAGCAGTTCGTTCGACCGTCGTGACCCGTTGCGTGGTGGTGGGGTCGGGTGCGCGCGAGCACGCGCTCGCCTGGGGTCTCGCCAAGGGTGCCGAGGTCGTCGTCACCCCGGGCAACGCCGGCATCGCCGCTCATGGACTGACCTGTGTCGCGACACCGGCGACGCAACTCGACGCCGATCTCTTCGTGATCGGACCCGAGTTGCCGCTGACCCAAGGACTGGCCGACGAATTGCGTGCGCAGGGCAAACTGGTGCTGGGTCCAGGTCGTGACGGGGCTCGTCTCGAGGCGTCCAAGGCGTTCATGAAGCAGTTCCTGCGCGACGCCGACGTGCCCACGGCGCACTTCGGCGTGTTCGATCAACCCGGTGAAGCGCTGGACTTCCTCGTGACCATGGCCCCGCCCTACGTCATCAAGACCGACGGGCTCGCCGCCGGCAAAGGGGTGTTGGTCACGAACGACTTCGATGAGGCTTGCGCCGACGTGCTGGACAAGTTGAGTGGCAACGCCTTCGGCGACGCCGGCACGACGATCGTGATCGAAGAAGGTCTTGACGGCGAAGAGTGCTCGCTGCTCATCCTGTGCGATGGTGAGCGCTGCGTGCCACTCGCACCGGCCCAGGACTTCAAGCGCGTCGGCGACGGAGACACCGGGGCCAACACCGGCGGCATGGGGGCGTACGCGCCGATGACGACCATGACGCCAGCGCACATCGACGAGGTGATGGCGAGCATCGTGGCGCCCACGTTGGCCGAATTGCGCCGACGCGGCATCGACTTTCGCGGCGTGCTCTACGCCGGGGTGATGATGAGTTCACGTGGCCCCCAACTGCTCGAGTACAACGTGCGATTCGGCGACCCCGAGACCCAAGCGCTCGTCCCCCTTTACGGTGATGGGCTGTTCGACCTGTTGGCGTCGGTGGCGTCGGGCCGACTCGACGCGGTGCCCGCGACCACGGGCGTGAGCGCGGTCACGGTCGTCCTGTCGTCGTATGGTTACCCCGAATCGCCGCGCCGGGGCGACCTGATCCTCGGGCTGGGCGACGACGGCCAGTTGGCCCAGCCCGTGGAGGGTGTGACGATCTTTCACGCGGGTACGACGCGCGACGAGAATGGCGGATTCCTCACTCACGGCGGTCGCGTCCTCTCGGTCACCGCCGTCAGCGACTCCTTGGCGAGCGCGCGAGAGCGCGCGTACGCCGCCGCCGAGCAGATCAACTTCGACGGGCGCGTCATGCGCCACGACATCGCGCGGTCCGCGAGCTAAAGGAGCAACATGATTCCCCGCTATTCACCCGCTGACGTCGCTGAGCTGTTCAGCGACGTCCACCGTTTTGACACGATGCTCGAGGTCGAGATTCTCGCGGCCGAAGGTCTCGCGCGGCGAGGCGACATCCCCGTTGGCGACGTGGCGGCACTGCGAACACGTCGCCCAGTGGTCGACGCCGCCTTCGTGGCGGACGTCGATAAGCGCGAACTCGTGACCAACCACGACACCGCCGCCTTCGTCGACGTCGTCCAGGAGCGCATCGGCATGCCCGAGGGTGCCTGGATCCACTACGGCATGACGTCCTCGGACGTCGTCGACACCGCATTGTGCTACACCCTCGCCCAGGCGATGGATATCGTGATCAGGGAGGCGACGTCCTTGCGCGACGCTCTCACTCGCCGCGCGCTCGAGTCGATCGACTGGCCGATCACGGGACGCACCCACGGAATGCACGCCGAGCCCACCACCTACGGCGCCAAGTTCGCGCTGTTCGCCCTGCAGGTGCAGCGTGACATTGCGCGCGCCACCCGCGCGCGCGAGTCGATTGCGGTTGGCAAGCTCTCGGGTGCGGTGGGGACCTACTCCAACATCGACCCCGAGGTCGAAGAGTTCGTGTGTGCGGCGCTCGGGCTCACGCCGGTCCCCGCGACCCAGGTCATTGCGCGCGATCGCCACGCGGAGTTGCTCTACGTCTGCGCCGCCTTGGGCACGTCGATGGAGCAGTTCGCTCTCGAGGTGCGCCACTTGGCGCGCTCGGAGGTGGGCGAGGCCCAGGAGGCCTTCGCGCCGGGTCAGAAGGGATCGTCGGCAATGCCGCACAAGCGCAATCCGATCCTCTCGGAGAGGCTGTGTGGACTGGCCCGCGTCCTACGCGGTTATCTCGTGGCGGGACTCGAGGACGTCGCCTTGTGGCACGAGCGCGATATCAGTCACTCCAGTGTGGAGCGCGTGGTGTTACCCGATGCCCTCCAACTCACGGTGTACATGTTGCGCAAGGCCACGGGACTCGCCGACGGATTGGTCCTGGTGCCCGCGCGAGCCCTCGAGAACTTGACGCGGGGCTCCCTCGGGTTGGTGTTCTCGCAGTCGGTTCTGTTGGCGTTGGTGGAGTCGGGTCGTTCACGCGACGATTCGTATCGGATCGTCCAGGCGGCCGCACGCACCGCCATCGAGCAGCAGCGTAATTTCCGCGAAGTGCTCGAGAACGACGACGCGGTCACGCTGGACCAAGCGACGCTGGACCGAGCCTTCGACATCGAACGTATGGTGGCCCATCGGTACCGCTTCATCGACGCAATGACGTGGCAGTCATGAACGAACTCGCACTGACTCACCTCTACTCGGGCAAGGTTCGCGACCTGTATGCGGTCGATGACGAGCACATGTTGATGGTCGCGTCGGACCGTCTGAGCGCTTTCGACGTCGTGATGCATGAACCGATTCCTCACAAGGGTCGAGTGCTCACCGGGCTTACCGACTTCTGGCTGCGCGAGTTCAGTGACGTGCCCTCGGCGCTAGTGAGTTGCGACCCCGAGGTGATCGACGACTACGTGGCTGGCTTCGCGGCGGCCCATGACTGGCACGGCCGAACGATGCTGGTGCGCCGCGCCGAGATGCTGAGTCTCGAGTGCATCGTGCGCGGCCGACTCGCGGGGCAGGCTTACGACGAGTACCGGGCCACTGGTACGGTGCACCACATGGCGGTGCCACGCGGCATGGCCTTGACCGATCCCTTCGACGAGCCCATGTTCACCCCCTCGACCAAGGCCGAGGCGGGACACGACATCAACATCGACCTCGACGAGGCCGCCGACCTCGTGGGGGCCGAGATGGTGCAACGCGCCAGCGTGTTGTGTCGCGGACTCTACTCACGCGCGCAACAACGTCTCGCCCAACGAGGCCTGATCCTCGCGGACACCAAGTTCGAGCTCGGCTTCGTCGACGGTCAACTGGTGGTGTGCGACGAGGTGCTGACCCCTGATTCCTCGCGCATCTGGCCCGCGGACCAGGTCCGTCGTGGTGAGGTGCCCCCCTCATACGACAAGCAACCCTTTCGCGACTGGCTCGATGAACTCCAGTGGGACCGTACGCCGCCGCCGCCTCCGGTACCCGTCGACATCATCGCCATCACCTCGATGCGTTATGAGTCTGCGTACGAGAAAGTGACGGGACACCCACTCAGTCAGTGGTTCGGCGCACGACCAGGTGCGTAGCGAATTTTGGCGCACTAGAACATACTGATTTGCACTGGGACGAGAAGACTGCTAATTTCTACTAAAGCACTAGCAAATATAGACAAGGTAGAGAATTCAATGAGATTATTACTCAGTCGATACGTCCGCATCACCTCTGCCATCTTGGCGGGGGCTATTTCGGTCGCGGGGTTCACTTCCGCGTCCGGAGCGAGTCCCTCGAAGAACGTCAATGTCGTGGGTTACTCCGTCGTGGGGCCCGCGTTCAAGGCGCTGGAGGCCGCTTTCGCAGCGACGCCCGCCGGTTCGGGCGTGACCTTTACCAATTCCTTCGGCGCGTCAGATACCCAGACCCAGAACGTCGCCAATGGTCAGGCGGCCGACTTGGTGAACCTCTCGTACGAGCCCAACCTCGCCACGCTGGTGACGGCGGGCAAGGTGCCGGCCTCGTGGGCGCGTCAAGAGTACGTCTACGGTCACGTCAATGTCGCGCTGACGGGCAAGAAGGCTCAGACCACGTTCCCGACACCGGGCATCTTGACCAATTCAGTCGTGGTGCTCGTCGTGCGCAAAGGCAATCCACTCGGGATCGCGAACTGGTCGGACCTCGCGAAATCGGGAGTGCAGATTGTCACTCCTAACCCACTGACGTCGGGGAGCGCCCGTTGGAACCTCGCGGCGGCCTATTCCTCACAGCTGCAGATCGGTAAGAGCGGTCTCGCTGCGCGCGCCTACCTGAAGCAGTTCCTCGCCAATACGGTGGCCCAGCCCACCAGCGGGTCCGCTGCGTTGGCGACCTTCGTGGCGGGAACGGGCAACGTTCTGGTTGACTACGAGGACGATGCGCGCGCCGCTCTCGCTGCGGGCGACCCGATCCAGATCGTCACGCCGCCCCAGACGTTCCTGATTCAAAATCCCGTGGCCCTCACCAACAATGGTCTGGCAAACCCCTACGCGGTCAGCTTCTACCAGTACCTGTTCTCGGCCGCCGGCCAGGGGATCTTCGCCAGTCTCGGCTACCGGTCCGTACTGCGCAGCATTTGGATTGCTACTGAATCGCAGTTCCCGCGACGCACGTTGACGAACGCTCTGTGGAGTGTCACGAACATCAACAAGCAAGGATGGAACTTTGTGAACCCCTTCTTCTTCGCGACCAATGTGGTCTTCGTGAAGGGTTCAACGACAGTTCCCCTGGTGGGTCTCGCGACGTACTACGAGCAATTCGCCGGTGCTGGCACCTGATCAAGTAACACTCTCGACGATGCACCCACCGCGTGAGCGGTGGGTGCATCGTCGCGCCTCGATCTGGACGGGTCGCAGTGCTCGGGGACTGGCGCTGACATACTTCAGCCTGGTGGTCCTCATTCCCATTGTGGCCCTGATCACGCACGCCTTTTCCCATGGGGCTGGCGCGTGGTGGAGTGCTCTCACCCAGCGCGAGTCACTCAGCGCACTTCGTTTGACGATCGCTTGTGCGGCTGGTGCGGCGCTCGTCAACACGGTCGCCGGTACGGCGACGGCGTGGGTGCTCGTGCGCGACCGGTTCATCGGTCAATCGGTGGTGAACGCCCTCATCGATCTTCCCTTCGCACTCCCCACCGTGGTGGCTGGCGTCACCTTCTATACGCTGTACGGCCCGCACTCGCCCTTTCACCTGAACGTCACCGGGACGTGGATCGGTATCACTGTCGCCATCACCTTCGTCACGCTGCCCTTCAACGTGCGCGCCGTGCAGCCGCTACTGGAGTCGCGGACGTTCCACGCCGAAGCCGCGGCCGCCACCTTGGGTGCGTCGTCGGGGCGAGTTTTTCGCACCATCACACTTCCGGCCCTCGCGCCGGCCATCTTGACCGGTACGGGACTCGCCTTCGCTCGCGCGTTGGGCGAGTACGGCTCGGTCGTCTTCATCTCCAACAATCTTCCGTATCGCACCGAGGTGGCCAGCTCGTACGTCTATTCACTCGCTACGTCGGGTCAGGTTGACGCGGCGGCCGCGGTGTCGACGGGACTGCTCGTGTTGGCCTTGACGGTATTGGCGTCGGTGAACATCGCCACGCGGCGCCTCGCGAGGAGCCAGTGATGCCACGCTCATCACGCCTTTTGCGTATCGCCGTCTTGGGCTACGTGGGTGCGCTCGTCGCGCTGCCGTTGTTCTTCGTCTTCCAACAGGTCTTTTCCCACGGACTGTCGACGCTGGCGACGGCCCTGACGAATCACGAGATGGATAAGGCATTGTGGCTCACCCTGCGCGTGGCGTTGGTGGCGGTTCCGCTCAACGTCGCCTTCGGTGTCGGGGTCTCGTTGTGGATCGTTCGCCACCCATCAAAACTCACTCACGTGATTGACACGTTGATCGACGTGCCCTTGGCGGTATCGCCCATCGTGATCGGGCTCAGTCTCGAATTGGCGTACGCCCAGAACGGTTGGTTCGGCCGACCGTTCGCCGCCTGGGGACTGCACTTGATGTTCAACTACTGGGCGATCGTGCTGGCGTCGGTCTACGTCTCGCTGCCTCTCGTGTCACGACAGGTGATCCCGTTGTTGCGCGAGGTGGGGACCCACCAGGAGCAAACCGCCCAGACGCTGGGGGCGGGACACATCAGGGTCTTCTTCACGGTGACCATGCGTTCGATCACCTGGGCCACCGCCTATGGCGTGTCATTGACCCTCGCGCGGGTGATCGGTGAGTACGGCGCGGTGCTGATCGTGTCGGGGAACATCGGCTACGTTACTGAGACGTTGACACTCAATATCGGCAACAATTTCGAGAACTTTACCCCCTACCAGGGTTTTGTGGGAGCGGGACTCCTCGCGGTCTCCTCCATCTTCGTCCTCCTCGTGCTCGGTCTCGCCCGGCACCGCGAAAGGCTCCGTCATGAGTATCGTCCTTAGCAACATCACCAAGCACTTTGGCGCCGACCTCGTGCTCGACGACGTCAGTGATGAGATCCCCAGCGGCTCGATGACGGCCCTGTTGGGACCATCAGGATCGGGTAAATCGACGCTTCTGCGCATCATCGCCGGTCTCGAGCCGCTCGACGGCGGCCGGGTGCAACTGCACGGTCGCGACGTCACTACCGTCGCCGCACGCCATCGACAAATCGGATTCTGCTTCCAGGACTACGCCCCGTTCAATCAGATGACGGTCTTCGACAACGTGGCCTACGGACTCAAGGTGCGTCACGTGCCCGCCGCCCAACGTCGTCGTGAGATTGACGAACTGTTGGGGCTGGTGCGACTCAATGACTTCGCTGACCGTTACCCCCGTCACTTGTCGGGAGGGCAGCGTCAACGAATGGCCCTCGCGCGCGCACTCGCGATCAAACCGGAGGTCCTCTTGCTCGACGAACCCTTCGCCGCCCTCGACGCGCAGGTTGGCGGAGAGTTGCGCGTCTGGGTGAAGTCGTTGCAGCGCGAACTCGGCATCACCACGATCCTGGTGACCCACAACCAGAGTGAAGCCATGGAAGTGGCCGACCGGCTGGTCATCTTGCACGAGGGTCGAATCGAGCAGGTGGGTCCGCCCGAGCAGGTGTACGACAAGCCCGCCACGGATTTCGTCCACAGTTTCTTGGGACCCCTCACGACGTGGGAGGGTGAGTCCTATCGACCCCACGACCTCCAAGTCGGTCCCGAGGGATCGGGTCTTGATGCGCGGATCGTTGACGTGATCCGTCTGGGTTTTGAGGTGCGCGTCGTCGTGGAACGAGGGGAAGTCACCACATGGGTGCAATTGACCCATCACGAAGCGCGACAGTTCAATCCGATGGTGGGCTCCATCGTCGCGGTGCGCCCGCGCTGACGCGCCACGATTGCTTGGGCTGTTACGGTTTTAGACGTGAACTACTCCGTCATCGTCGAAGTCACCCTGCGCTCGGGCATCGCCGATCCTGAAGGCGCGACGATCGAACGAGCCTTACCCGCCCTGGGGTTCAGTGGCGTGAGCGCGGTGCGTGCGGGCAAGTTGTTCCGCTTCGACATCGACGCCGACGACGCCGACAGCGCCTTGTCGAGCGCCCAGTCGTTGGCCGAGCGGCTGTTGTCCAATCCCGTGATCGAAGACGCCGCGGCTCGTCTGGACGAGAGGAAGTAGCGGTGCCCCGTATCGCCGTGGTGGTCTTTCCCGGTTCGAACTGTGAGTACGACGCGGCCGGGGCGCTCGAGCAACTCGGTGCCAGTACCGAGTTCATCTTTCACTCCGCCACGTCACTGGGTGAGGTGGACGGCGTGGTGTTGCCAGGAGGCTTCGCCCACGGTGACTACCTGCGCCCGGGCGCGCTGGCTCGATTCTCGCCCGTGATGGACGCGGTGTCGACCTTCGCGGCCGCGGGTGGGCCGGTGCTCGGCATCTGCAATGGTTTCCAGGTACTGACCGAGGCGGGACTACTGCCCGGCGCCCTCCAGAAGAACCGTGGGCTCACCTTCCTCTGCCAGCCCACCACGCTCATCGTGAGCTCGACACACTCGGTCCTGACGCGAGCCGCCCACGTGGATCAAGAACTCGTCGTCCCGATCAACCACTTCTCTGGCGCCTACACCTGTGATGACGACACCTACGCGTCGTTGGTGGCGCACGACCAGATCGTGCTGCGATACCGCGAAAATCCCAATGGCTCACGCGACGACATCGCCGGTGTCTCGAACGAGGCGGGCAACGTGGTGGGCCTGATGCCGCACCCCGAGCGCGCGATGTCGACCCTCCTGGGCAGCGCCGACGGCCGCGTGCTGCTCGAGGGCTTCGTCGGCCTGGGCGTCGGCGCGCGCTGAGCCGCGACGCCGTTCCAAGCCCGCTCCGTCGCCCGGTAGTTTTATAGGGGTGAGTATCCTCTCTGAGCCCCTGCACCGCGCCCTTGGACTGACCGATTCAGAACTCGACGACATTCGCCGAGTTCTATCGCGCGAGCCCAACCCCCTGGAACTGGCGCTCTACGGCGTCATGTGGAGCGAGCACTGCTCGTACAAGTCCTCGCGCATCCACCTGAAGCGACTGCCCTCACATGGCGCGCACGTCCTGGTCGGCCCCGGTGAGGGCGCGGGCGTGATCGACGCCGGCGACGGGATCGGCGTGGCGATCCGCATCGAGAGCCACAACCACCCCTCGGCCATCGAGCCCTACCAGGGTGCGGCCACCGGGGTGGGTGGCATCTTGCGTGACGTCTTCTCCATGGGCGCGCGGCCCCTCGCGGTGATGGATCCCTTGTTCTTCGGCAACCTCGACGACGCGAGGAATCGTTGGTTGGTCGAGGGGGTGGTCTCGGGCATCTCGGGCTACGGCAACTCGGTGGGCGTGCCCACGATCGGCGGCGAACTCACCTTCGACCAGTGTTACGGCGCCAATCCGCTCGTGAACGTTCTTGCGGTGGGGGCCCTGCCCACGGAGCGCCTGGCCCTGGGCGTCGCGTCGGGGGTCGGCAATTACGCCGTCCTGCTGGGATCGTCGACCGGTCGTGACGGCATCGGCGGCGTGTCGGTACTGGCGTCGGCGGGATTCTCGGGCGAGGACGGCGCCGCATCGATCGACGACGCCAAGCGACCCAGTGTGCAGGTGGGCGACCCCTACGAGGAGAAGAGGTTGATCGAGGCGTGTCTGGAGTTGCTCGACCGCGGCTACGTCGTCGGTATCCAGGACCTGGGCGGGGCGGGTCTGGTGTGTGCGACCAGCGAGACTGCGGCCAAGGGTCGCGTCGGGATGGACGTCGACGTCACCGCGGTACCCCAGCGCGAGCCCAACATGCAGCCCTTCGAGATCATGACCTCCGAGAGCCAGGAGCGCATGCTGGCCATCATCACGCCGGAGAACTTCGAGGCGGCCAAGGCCGTCTGTGACAAGTGGGAGGTACGCGCCAGCGTCGTTGGTCACGTGGTCGAGCCCACCATGATGGCCGACGGCACCTCGGTCGCCATGCTGCGCATTCGTCGTGGTTTCGATGGCGAGGTCCTCGCCGAGGTGCCGGCGTCGTCGCTGGCCGATGACGCCCCCCTCTACGACCGTCCACGTCGGCGCCCGAGCGACCTCGACGCGATCGTGGCCGACGACCCGACGCACGACGAACCCGTGGGAGACGTTCACGCCGACCTGCTGAGTCTCCTGGTCGACCCGGCCTGGGTCTATCGCCAGTACGACTCGCAACTGTTCCTCAACACCGTCGTCGGACCCGGACGCGATGCGGCACTCCTTCGCCTCGCGGGACCGGGACTGCCCGCCTCACAACGCGGATTCGCAGTCTCCACGGACTCGAACCCTCGCTGGTGCGCCCTCGACCCGCGCGACGGGACGGCACTGACGGTGGCCGAGGGGGTGGCGAACTTGGCCTGCGTCGGCGCCACGGCCAAGGCCGTGGTGAACTGTCTGAACTTCGGTAATCCCGAACACCCCGAAGTGATGTGGCAGCTGTCCGAGGCGATCGACGGCATGGCCGCCGCGTGTGACGCCTTGTCGCTACCGGTGATCGGTGGCAACGTCTCGCTCTATAACGAGAGTGGCGGACGCGATATCGACCCGACGCCGGTCGTGGGATCGCTCGGCGTCGTGGACTCCCTGGTGTCCCCGCCTCCCGGGTGGAACTGGAGCGACGGGGACGCCCTCGTGCTCGTGGGGCACCGCGAGGCGGCTGGCACCCATCCGTTCCCCTTGGCGGGTTCGCGCTGGGCGACTCTTCGCGGGCGTCGCGGCGGGCGACTCGCCGCCTTCGACGCGTCACGACTGGTATCGACGTTCCGCTTCGTCACCGCGGAGGTGGCCGCCATCTGTGCGGGTCAGCCCAGTGACGTGAGTGCGGTGCACGACGTCGGCGCGGGCGGCCTCGGTGCCGCGTTGGCGGAGATGGCGTCAGTCACCGGGCTCGGCGTGAATGTCGCCAAGCTCGAGGGCCACGCCGAGTTGTTCTCGGAATTCCCGGGTCGCTTCGTCATCGCGACTCGCGACGCGGATGCGTTCGTGTCGCGCGCGCTGACGGCGGGCGTGCCGGTCACGTTGCTCGGGACGGTCGGAGGCTCGAGCGTGCACCTGGGCGGTGTGGTGAACATCGACGTGGCCGAGATCACCACTCGGCGCGAGGGCGCTCTCGCAGAGGCACTGGAACTGATCTAACGCGCGGCCTTGAGTTCGACGAGGACCTCGTCGGGCACCCGCAGGTCGCCACTGTGGCCGACGCCGAGCGAGACATCCTCCTTGAACAGTCCGTGGTAGTCCGATCCACCGGTGGGGATGAGGCCGGCGTCTCTCGTGAGCTTGACCATCAGCGCGCGAGTGGCTTCGTTGGTGCCGCCGTAGTACGCCTCGACACCGGCGACGCCGCGTTCGCGCAATGTGGCCAAGATCGCGGGCATCTGTTCTTGGATGCTCGACGCGCTGTAGCCGGGCAAGTAGTTCAGCAGCGGGTGCGCGATGGAGAAGACGGTGCCGGAGCCGCGAGCGACGGTGATGAAGTCCTCCAGTGTGAGGGTGGTCTTGGGGACGTAGGCCCGTCCGGTCGCGCCCAGCCAATCGACGAAGAGCTGTGACCATGACGTCGGGTTTCGTTCGCCGACGATCTCGGGGTGCAATTCGAACATCGCCGCGGCGAAGTGGGGACGACCGACGCCCTCGGCGTTGGCTGCACGCGCGGTGACGCCCTCGATGCTCAGACGCGTGAAGCCCAATTCCTGGAGGCGAGTGGCGAGGCGGACGTTTCGCTCGGCCCGGTCGCGGCGCAGTCGGGCCAGGAGGTGCTGGACCGGGTGCTCGGTGTCGAGGGGCAAGTAGTAGGCCAGGACGTGGACCCCCCGGGGAAACGACTCTCCGCGCGGGCCACGGCGCGCTACCACGGTGTCGAGCAGGGATATCTCGACGCCGGGCACCAGTTCGATACCGTGCTCGTGGCATGCGACAGCCATCTCGTCGTGGCTGAGCGTGGTGTCGTGGTCGGTCAGCGCGATGGCCGAGAGGCCGAGTTCGGCGGCGTGGGCGGCCAGTTGGGCGGGGGAATCCGAGCCGTCGGAGAAGTTCGAGTGAGTGTGAAGATCGATCACCGTGACAGCGTAACGAGGAGATGTCACTACGCTTAACTCCCTGTGAAAGAATGTCCTAGTGCCGCTCGATACTGATCCCTTCGACGGAGAGCGATTGAAGGAAGCCTGTGGGGTCGTGGGCATCGTGGCACCCGGCAACGACGTGGCCTACCTGTGCTACGACGCCCTCTATGCCCTGCAACACCGGGGCCAGGAATCGGCCGGCATGGCCACCTTCAACAACCACCAGATCACCGTGGTCAAGGACAACGGACTGGTCAGCCACGTTTTCACCGACGCGACGCTGCGGGCCCTCTCGGGAGCCCACGTCATCGGGCACACGAGGTATTCGACCTCGGGGTCGGCCAACTGGACCGCCGCCCAACCGGTCTTTCGCTCCGCGGCCGGTTCAATTTTCGCTATTGCCCACAACGGCAACCTGACCAACACGGTCACTCTGGCCGAGGAGGCCGGTATCGAGTTCACCTCGATGCTCTCCGACTCCGACCTGGTCGCCGAACTGCTGGCGCGTGCGGTCGACCGGGGGGCCACGGTCGCCGAAGCGCTGGGCGAGGTCCTGGCCCAGGCCGAGGGCGCGTTCTCGATGGTCATCCTCGAGTCCGGCAAGATCCACGCCGTGCGGGACCCCCACGGCTTTCGGCCATTGTGCTTGGGTCAGCTCGGCACCCCCGAGGATCCCGAAGGCTGGGTGGTGGCCTCCGAGACCCCGGCCCTCGACGTCATCGGTGCGACGTTCCTACGCGAGATCCTGCCCGGCGAGATGGTCACGCTCACCGACATCGGCGTGACGTCGGTGCAACTGCTCGAGCCAGCGAGCGACAAGCAAGACCTGTGTATCTTCGAATTCGTCTACTTCGCGCGACCCGACTCATACCTGATGGGACACCAAGTCCACACGACGCGCCGCCGGATGGGTGAACTCCTCGCTGGCCAGTCCCACGTCGACGCCGACATCGTGATGGGCGTGCCCGACTCGGGCGTGCCGGCCGCCGAGGGCTACGCCAAGGCATCGGGCATCCCCTTCGGCTACGGACTGGTGAAGAACCGCTACATCGGACGCACCTTCATCTCGCCGGACCAGGTGAAGCGCGCCGCCAGTGTGCGACGCAAACTGAATCCATTGCGTGAAAACATCGAGGGCCAACGTCTCGTGGTCGTGGACGATTCCATCGTTCGCGGCACCACCACCCAGGCCCTCGTGCGCATGCTGCGTGACGCGGGTGCCGCCGAAGTGCATCTGCGCATCTCCTCGCCGCCCTTCATGTGGCCCTGCTACTTCGGCATCGACACGCCCACGCGCGATGACTTGTTGGCGGCGAATCACACGATCGCTGAGATGAACGATTTCATCGGCTCCGACACTCTCGAATTCATCAGTCTCAAGAACCTTCGCGCCGCCATCGGCCTGGACGGCGAATGTTGTGACGCGTGTTTGACGGGGAACTACCCGGCACCCGTTCCCGTCACCATCGGGGCGGCCGGAGGTCGCTGGTGAGCCGACTGCTCGATCAGCCCGAGGGTGGGCTGACCTACGAACAGGCGGGCGTCTCGATTGAGGCCGGCGACGAGTTCGTCCAACGCATCAAGGACGTGGTCGCTTCGACGTCGCGCCCCGAAGTGCTCGGCGGCATCGGTGGATTCGGTGGACTCTTCCATCTCAACTCGGGCCGTTACCGTGACCCGGTGATCGTCTCGTCGGCCGACGGGGTCGGCACCAAACTTGAGGTCGCGCGCCAGATGGGCCGTTACGACACAGTGGGTATCGACCTGGTGGCCATGCTGGTGGACGATCTGGTCTGCGCCGGTGCCGAGCCCCTCTTCATGCTCGACTACGTGGCGGTCGGCCAGGTCGATGCCGAACGCCTGAGCGTGCTGATCGCTGGTATCGCCGAGGGCTGTCGTCAGAGCGGCACGGCGCTGTTGGGGGGCGAGACGGCCGAGCACGGCGGCGTGATGCGCGTCGACGACCTCGATGTCGCGGGTTTCGCCGTCGGGGTGGTGGAGCGTGGACGAGAACTCGGGGCGCACCGCGTGAGAAAGGGTGACGCATTGGTGGGCTTCGCGTCCCCCGGACTCCGTTCGAACGGTTACACGCTGGCGCGCAAGGTCCTCGTCGCCACCGATGACGATTTGCGCCAGCCCGCTTACGAGGGCGCCGAGCGCACGTTGGGCGAGGAGCTGCTGCTGCCGTCGGTCATCTACGCCCCGGCGGTCATGGCGATCTCCAAGGCGATTGGTAGCGGACTGCACGCGGCCGCGCATATCACTGGCGGGGGCATCGTCGGCAACGTCGGGCGGGTCCTGCCGCCCACCCTCGACGCGGTGATCCACATGGATTCTTTCGAGACCCCCGAGATCTTCTACGAGATCCAGCGTCGCGGCCAGGTCAGCGCACACGAGATGGTGCGGGTCTTCAACTGCGGGCTCGGCATGGTCGTGTGCGTCGACGCCGATGACGTCGACGACGCAATCATCGCTGCGCGCCGAGCGGGGGTCGAGGCCTCGATGGTGGGCCACGCCCGCCCCGGCACGGGACAGGTCGTCCTGACGTGAGTGAGGCGAGGCAGCGCGTCCTCGAACACTTGCTGACCTATTCGGTGCGCCGTGGCGACTTCACTCTCAAGTCCGGGCGTCGGTCGAGTTGGTTCATCGACTCCAAGCAGACCATCTGTTCGCCCGAAGTCATGGTCGACGTGGCCAGCCTGGTGCTCGAACGTCTTCCCGATGACGTGACCGCGATTGGTGGGCTCACCATGGGTGCGGACGGAGTGTCCTTCATCACCGCCGGGGTCGCGGCCACGACGGGTCGCGCGCTGCGCGCCTTCTCCGTGCGCAAAGAGGTCAAAGACCACGGCGCGGGCGGGCGCATCGCCGGGCGGCTACTCGAGGACGACGTGGTCGTCATCACCGAGGACACCGTCACTCGTGGCACCAGCCTGCTCGAGGCGGCGCGGGCCGTGCGCGACGCCGGCGCACGGGTGGTGCTGTTGCTCGCGGTCGTCGATCGCGGCGGGACTGCCGCGGCCATGGCGGCGGAGCAGGGCTGGGCGTTCGACGCCCTCTTCAGTGCACCGGATCTGGGTTTCGACTACGAAGGAGCATGAAAGGTCCAGCGCGGCGTCGAAAAAGGAAACGACCCCGCGCCACGTTGCGTGACACGGGGTCGTTGACCAAGTGGTCGAGACCGGCGTCGATCCGGTGACCTCACGCTTTTCAGGCGCGCGCTCTACCGACTGAGCTACTCGACCTCCTCGTCACCCTTACGGGTTCCGAGCGGACCTGACGGGATTTGAACCCGCGACCTCCGCCTTGACAGGGCGGCGTGCACTCCGAGCTGCACCACAGGTCCTCGGTGTTCCCAAAGCCGAGACTTTGAGACGCGAAGGATTAGTCTAACCGCTGGCGACACCTCGTTCGTGGGCAGCGGCGCGACAGGCCTGCCGCGTCAGCGTGGCGACGGGTGACGGCCCGCCGGTCCCCGGGCATGTTGCCTCAGGCAGCGGTCCCGGCTCGGCGTGGACATTTCGCTCCCGCGCGCACGGACACCGAAGAGTGCGCCGTCACAGGCGACGGTTGTCGCGGCTCACGGGGCCTTGACCTTGACGACAGTGAGTGAGACCGGGAACTCGTCTCCCGCCTGACCGAGATCGCCGGCAGGGTTCTTCGTCAGCTGGGTGACCTGGACCGTCCAAATCAGGCGCAAAGTGCCGTAGAGCACTTGGGGGTAGACCGCGAACTTGACGACGCACGACGTGCCCTTGATATTGCAAACAATCGAATGGGTGCTGAATCCCGACGGTGCGGGCGGGGCGGTTCGCGAACCGGGTTGGTACCAGAGCATGCCGACGTTGGGACCATCGACCTGACAGGGGATCGACCCCAGGGGAACCGGCTCGGGGCAGATGGTGAGCCGGGAGCGGATTCTCACCGTCCCGGTGAAGATCCAATGGGCGTAACCGGTCGAAGGGCTGGCCTTGACCCACGCGCGAGACAGGGGTCCCTTGAGCGACGCATGCACCGGCGTACCATACCGGGCCGGATCGACCCAGGTACTGACGATGCAGTCGCGCTGTAGCGACGCGCTGGTCCCCGCCGGGCAGTGCGGGATCGAACCGCCGGTACCTGCGAATGCCGTCCCCACCGGAGCGAGGGCGACGACGAACAATCCCGCCAGCGCTAGGCGAACCGACAATCCGCGTATCCGCCTCCGACGCACGGCCGACCCCGCGAGAGTAGATGAACGAGCTTCGAAGGTTAGCGTTCGCACGTCTGCGACACTATCTCGAACCAGTGGTCCGCGCAGGCTCAGTGCTGCACTACCAAGCAGAAGGGATGGCCCACCGGATCGAGGTAGACGCGAAAGGTTTCACCAGGTTGGAACGCAGCCTTGGTGGCGCCCGCTGCGAGCACGTGGGCCTCACCCGCGTCGAGATCGGGCACGGTGAAGTCGAGATGGGCTTGCTGCGGCACCGCACCCTCGGGCCACGTGGGCGCCACGTAGGCGTCCACCTTCTGGAACGCCAAGGTCGAGCAGCCCTCGACCACCAGTTCGATCCAGGTCACGTCCTCGGGAGGGAAGTCGCCCAGTGGTTCAACGGCAAATCCGGTCACGCGCGAATAGAAGGCGGCGAGTTCTAGTGGGTCGGGACAGTCGAGGGCGAACAACTGGAGTCGTGGGAATCCGCCCGGGGCCGCCTCGTTCGTCATGGCGCCATGGTATCTCGGGGGTGTCGGGACGTCCGCGGCGGGTCCTCAGTACAGTTGAGGGGTGACACGACGGGCTCCCAATTTGATGCACCCGGCGCGTTGGGGCGACTGGCTGCGCTCGCTGGTCGCGTTGGCCGTCACGGTGACGTTGATGCAATGGGCGATCAACATCCATCATCACCCCCGTAAACAAGATCTCAACGGGTGGCGCACATTGGCCGTCTACGCACTGGTGCTCGGTCTCATTATCGCGGGCTCCTTCACCATCCGATGGTTGACGCTCTGTTTTGGCAAGCTGGTGACCGCTCAGACGGGCATCGCCGCCGGAGCGGTGGTGCGTCTAGTGGCGACGGGCCTCGGCTACGTCATGTTGCTCTTCGCCGTCTTCGCGGTCTTCGGTCTTTCGGTGCAACGTCTCCTCATCGGCGCGGGACTCGCGGGCATCATTGTGGGCATCGCGGCTCAACAGAGCCTGGCCAATATCTTCGCCTCGCTGGTGCTGTTGTTCGCGCGACCATTTCGCGTGGGCGAGGACATCGTCATCCGCTCGGGCGCGCTCGGTGTCGTGGAAGGTGAGGTCCGCGGCATCGGCCTCACCTACGTCACGGTGCGCACGCCGACTGGCGTGTTGAAGGTGCCCAACTCAGTGATGCTCGCCTCGGGCATTGGTCGCCACACGCCGGCCCCGCCCACCGAGGGCGATCAGCCTCCGTCGACCTAGAGCGGCGAAGTCGGCAGCGAGTACAGCGCCGAACCAGTGTTCCAGGTGTTCTTGTGATCCTTGAGCTCGGTGTAGAGCCACGTGCCCTTGACCTTGCGGCGAGAGGTCGCGGTGAAGGTGATGACCTTGGACTTGTCGGTACCCGCGACGCAGGTGGGAGTGCAGGTGTTCCAGTGCAGGGTGCCTTTGGCCTGAGCGCTGGCGCCCGACCAACTTGACCAGGAGATTTTGGAGATGTAAGTGTTGCCGTCGGCGCACGAGAGCACGATCTCACGCGGACGCTGGGTCAGGGTGGAACAGTTATACAGCGACGTCGCTTTGGCGGCGCCACTGGCACTCGCGACGAGCGGTGCGGCCAGGCTAAGGACGGTGGTGCCCGCGAGGGCGATGAGTGAAGTACGCAAAAGTTTGTTCATCATCAATTAGTACCACATGCGTGATGAAGTCATTTTGATACGAACGATTTCCTCGTCACTCGTGGCGCACTCGCGTGACGAGGTCCACAGTCGGTGCTCGAATGTCGCATCGCGCAATCGTCGCAGAGCAGGATCAGCGCGCGACACGTGAGGTTGGCGCAGTTGTAATAGTGACTGGTCGGCGTTTCGCAATGCTCACATCGCCCGAGAATCGTGACGTCGGTGCCGAAATCCTGGGTCAGGCGTTCGTCGAAGACGAAGAGTGATCCTTCCCAGAGCCCACGGTTGCCGAACTCCTGTGCGTAGCGCACGATGCCGCCGTCGATCTGATAGACCTCTTGGAAACCCCGCGCTATCATGACGGCGCTGAGGACCTCGCAGCGCACTCCCCCAGTGCAGTACGTGACGACGGGCCGTGACTTGAGGTGGTCGTAGGCGCCACTGTCGAGGATGCGCACGAAGTCTCGCGTGGTCTCGGCGTCGGGGACGACGGCACCCTGGAAGCGGCCGATGGCCGCCTCGAAGGCGTTGCGACCGTCGAAGAAGACCACCTCGTCGCCGCGACCAGCGACGAGGTCGTGCACTTCGGAGGGGGAGAGGTGCGCGCCGGCGCCGATGACGCCGTGCCGATCGACCCTCAACTCCTCGGGCGCGCCGAAGGAGACCACCTCATCGCGCACCCGCACGCGAAGGCGAGGAAAGTCCCGACCGGTACCGTCGGACCACTTGACGTCAAGTCCGTGGAAGCCCGAGTACATCTTGGTGGCGTTGACGTAGGTCTTGAGTGCGCACATTGCGCCCCCCAGGGTCGCGTTGATGCCGTGGCACGAGATCAGGATCCGTCCCGTCAGCCCAAGGGACTCGCAGAGAGCGTGCTGCCACAGTCGGATGGCCTCAGGGTCCGGCAACGGCGTGAAGCGATAAAAGAGGATGACCTTCGGCTCTCGCACCTCCGGTAGGACGGCAACTGGCGGGGCGTCACTCACCGGTCGATTGTACCCGTGCGCGAATGGTCATCTCGTGCGACGGCGTAGCGTGGTCGAGCCCACGATCAACGCTCCCACGATGTAACCCACCATGACCGCGAACTGCTCCAAGTAATAGGTCGTCGATTGTTGCGGTGTGATGGCGTGCACTGCTGCGGTCATCGGCAAGACGTTGGCGATGTAGCGCAGGATCGTGGGTAACTGGGCGAGGGGCACCAGTAGTCCGCACAGCAGCAATTGCGGCAAGATGAAGGCCGGCATGAACTGGACCGCCTGGAACTCAGTCGTGGCCAGAGCGCTCAAGGCCAGCCCGAAGGCGGTGCCGAGCAATCCTGCGCACAGCGCCACTGCGCTGTTTCGCCATGGTATCCCCTGATGAGAGAGACCAAACAAGGTATAGGACAAGGTCGAGACCAGGGCGCTCTGGAGAATCGCGACGATGGCGAAGGCACCGGCATAGCCCAGGATGAACTCCGCCTTGGCGAGGGGCATTGTCAATAACCGTTCCAGGGTGCCGCTCGTTCTTTCGCGCAACGTGGTCACCGACGTCACGAGGAACATCACGATCAAAGGGAAGATCGGCAGTAGTCGAGGACCCAACGCGTCGAAGTTCCCTGGTCGGTTCACCAGGCTCCAGGCGAGCAGTCCCACCAGAGCCGAGGGCACGGCGAGCAACAGCGCGATGGTGCGCGGGTCGTGGCGGATCTGTTGCATGATGCGTCGTGTGGTCAACAACGTGCGCCGCAGATTCATTGCGCACCCTTGATCAGGCGCACGAATGCGTCGTCGTACCCACTTGATCCCGTGCGCTCCAACAGTTTCGTCGGCGTGTCGTCGAAGAGCAACTGGCCCTCACGTAGTAGTAGCAGGCGACTACATCGCGCCGCCTCGTCCATCACGTGACTCGAGACCAGGACCGTGGCGCCATCGCGCGCCAGTTGAGTGAAAGTGTTCCAGAGGTCCTGGCGCAACACCGGGTCGAGACCGACCGTCGGTTCGTCGAGGATCAACAGCGCGGGTGCGCCGAGGATGGCGACGGCGAGTGAGACGCGCGATCGCTCGCCGCCCGAGAGCGACGCGACCAGACGGTCCGCGAAGGTGCGAAGGTTCACGACGTCGAGGACGTGGTCGACCTGGGAGGGGTCGAGGCCCAGGATGCCCGAGAAGTAACTGAGGTTCTCGCGTACCGTGAGGTCGAGGTACACGGCTGAACCCTGCGCCATATAGCCCAGTCGGCGCCGAAGACTAGGCGAACCCGCCCTCTCGCCCAGGGCCAGTGCGGTGCCACTGGTGATTGTCTGCACTCCCAGGAGCGATCGCATCAAGGTGCTCTTGCCACTGCCGCTCGGGCCCAACAGGCCGACCAGGGTTCCGGCGGCGACCTCGAAGGTGAGGGACTTGAGAATCTCGTGGTGCTGGCGCACCACCCGCAACTGCGAGACCTCGAGGGCGGGTGCGTGTGACATGTCCCTGCCGATGGTACTCGTGGGGTGGTCTAACGAGCGGTGAGACGTCGCGCCACGACGCGGAGCAACTGGTCAACGTCGTCATTGGTAGCGAGGGGGTTCATGAAGGTGAACTTCAAAGCGGCGCGGCCGTGGATCTCCGTACGTCCGAGCACCATGGCCCCCTCAGCAAGGAGTTCCTGCTGGACTCGACGCAGGTCGTCGGCGTGGTAGCCCGGCGCGTCGAACACGCAGCTCACGGCCGACACTGGTGCCACCAGTTCGAAGTCCTCGCTCGCCGCGACTACCGTGGCGGCGTAGGCGTTGAGCGCGACCAGGTGCTCGAGCATCGCAGCGAAGGTGCGGCGTCCAATGGTGCGCAGTGACGCAACGACCTTGGCGGCGTCGAAGCGGCGCGAGGTGTCCAGGGAGCGACCCACCAGGTTGATCATGCCCTCGAGCTCATCGCCGCGATCCAGGTAGTTCGAGTGCACCCGCAAGAGGTCGAAGCGTTGGACGTCACGGACCACCAGGGCCGAGGCGTTGAAGGGCTGCCACCAGAGTTTGTGGAAGTCGACGGTCACCGAATCGGCGAGTTCGAGTCCGCGTAGGCGGGGTCGTAGAGCATCGGACATGATGAAGGCTCCCGCGACCGCGGCATCCACGTGAAACCACGCATCATGGTCACGGGCTCGCTCGGCGAGGGCGACCAAGGGGTCGATGGCTCCCAGGTCGGTCGTACCCGCCGTGGCGGATAACGCGATCACGCGCAAACCGTCGTCGCGCAATGTCGCGAGCGTCGCGTCCAGGACCGCGACGTCCATCGCGCCACTGGCGTCGGTGTCGACCGTCACCACGGCATCGCGGCCGAGACCCAGTTGTGCCGCGGCACGCTGTACCGAGAAGTGCGCCTGATCCGACGTCACGAAGCGCCACGAACGCGCCTCGTCGGGCAGTCCCGTCTTGAGGACGTCGACTCCTAACTTCGACGCCGCCCAGGACCGAGCGAGGGTGAGCCCCAGAATATTGGAAGCGGTACCCCCCGAGGTCATGACGCCCGACGAACTCGAGGGAAAGCCGATGCGCTCACCCAGGAAGTCCATCAGATGCAACTCCACTTCCGTGGCCGCGGGCGCCTGGTCCCAGGAGTCCATCGACTGGTTCGAACTGGCGATGGTCAATTCGGTGACGACCGCGGGCACGACGGTGGGCGGATGCAGGTGGGCGACGCACGCCACGTCAAGTGGCCGCACACCGTGGGCCCAGACGGTCGCGCCGAGCTCTTCGAGCACCGTGTCGAGCGCCACGCCGTCACTGGGACAGACGTCAAGAGCACGTACTGCCTCGCGCAACTGTGCCGGCGACAGATTCGAGCGCGGTCCCTGACGAGGTTGGTCGAGTGACCCTACCGCACGCTCGGCCGCGAGGGTCAGCGTCGCGAGTCCCCGAGCGTCAGTGGCGACGAAGAGGTCGCGCCACGCCGAGTCGTCGCTCAACGCGCCGACGTGGCCTGTTCGACGGCGAGCGCGAGTCGCTCGAGCCCGTCGTCGAGTTGAGCGGGTTCAATGATCAGTGGCGTCAGCAGCTTCACGATGGTATCGCCGGGTCCGCAGGTCTCGACGATCAGTCGACGTTCGAAGGCGTGGCGCGAGATCGCGGCCGCCAACTCGGTGTCGCCTACGGCGAGACCGCAGAGCAGGCCGTTGCCACGGATGCTGAAGCGTCCTTCGCCGAAGGAGTCAGACATTCCTTCGAGTGCGGTGCGCACCACGTGGCCGAACTGCTCGGTGTTCTTTTCGAGCGTCGAGTCCGACCAGTAGTGGCTCATCATGGTCGCCGACGTCGCGAAGGCCAGGTTGTTACCGCGGAAGGTTCCTGAGAATTCGCCGGGGTTCCAGGTGTCGAGACTGCGCCGGACCAGGTTGATGGCCATTGGCAGACCGAGACCGCTGATCGATTTCGAGACGCAGATGATGTCCGGGTCGAGCTGTGAACCCTCAAAGGAGAAGAAGGGACCGGTGCGTCCGACGCCCGCTTGGATCTCGTCGGCGATGACCATGATGTCAAGCTCGCGAGTGATGCGACGAACCGCCGCGAGATACGCGGGGTCGAATGCGCGCGCACCACCTTCACCCTGGGTGGGCTCGACGATGACGACGCCGATCGGTTGGCCGTTGACCGGGGTGCGCAAGGTGGTCTCGAGTAGTTCGAGGTCCTGGTCGGTGACGTGTTGGACGAAGGGCAACGCGACGAAGTCCTTCAAGTGCGCGCTGGTCTCACGACCGGCCATCGAGGCGGAGATCGAAGCGGCGCGGTAACTCATGCCGTGATATCCACCTTCGAAGCCCACGACCGCTCGATGTCCGGTCAGGCGCTGCGCCAATTGCAGCGCCGCCTCGACCGCCGTGGCCCCCGTCGGGCCCACGGTCTGAACGACCATGTCGAGTTGGCGTGGTGCGAGAATCGTGCGCTCGATGGTCTCGAGGAAGGTCCGCTTCTCGGGGGTGAAGGTGTCGAGGGAGTGCAAGAGGCGTCCCGAGCGCAAGTGCTCGATCGCGACGTCGACGAAGAGGGGATTGTTGTGCCCGTAGGACAGCGCGCCGGCGCCAGCGAAGAAGTCGAGGTACTCGACGCCATCTTCGTCGGTGATGACGCTGCCCGACGAGGAAGCGAACACCGCGGGCCAGCGGCGGCAGTAGTAGCGCACGTTTGATTCAAGGGCGTCAAAGGGGTTCATCGCGAAATCCTCTCAGTCGGGGAGCATCGCCACTGATCGGTCCGCTCAATTTTTTGCAGGGGTATCGACTATAGCCGACGGGGGCAAATCGCACAATCACTTTTTTCACCCTAGGACCCCCACCAGGTACCGGAGCGCCACTCAAGTGAAAATTTGGCGAGTTCGAGGTGATCATCCGGTCGCTAGTTTGTGTAGCCGTGGCCCCACCTCGTCTCCGTTCGCGTGTTCGCTGGACCCTCGTGGGTCTGGTGGTCGTCATGGTGGGCCTCTCGCTCGCTCATCGGACCTCGACGTCGCGAGAGCCCGCGACGTCGACGGAGTTGGTGCGCGTGGCCACTCAGTTCAACCACGATTACCAGTTCAATATCGATGGTCCCGTGTGGGACCGTTTCGACCCGGCATCACGAGCCCTCATCTCGCGAGCCAACTACGTGCGCTGGCACCAGGAGTGTCCAGCCTCGCCTGGTCATGCCACGGTGAGGGACGCCAACGCGCTCACCGGCGGTTGGTGGGTCGTCAACTACGAGATCGGCGGTGTGTCGCTACACGACTATTGGCACCAGGTTGAGGGACGTTGGCGGTTCAGTCTCGTGCGCTCCAATCCGTCGGCCAGTGTCCTCTACGCCTCGACGTTCGCGGCCTTCGCCCGTGCAACGGGCTGCACGCCGTCCTAAGGGAATTAGCACTCAGTGGGAGTGCTCACGCACCAGACGCCGATCAGGGACGATCCACATCAGAGACAACAGGGCGTAACAGGCGTAGGACAGCATCGGATTGACGAATGCGAGGGCGATCCCCGAGACCGAGACGAAGGGGGAGATGGCACCCTTGACGTCGCGCCCGAGGGCTCGAACGAGTCGCTCGTCATGGTGGTTCGCGCGCAGGATCGCTCGTACCAAGGCGAAGTAGGTGAGGGCGCTCGCCAACGACACGATGCCGTAGGCGGCAGCAGGAAACGTCGAACGCGCGCCCTGACCCACCCATTCGGTCACGACGGGAGTGAGCGAGAGCCAAAACAGCAACGCCAAGTTGGTCCACATCACGCCGCCACTGATAGTCGTGGTCATTCGCAAGAGGTGGTGATGGTTGTTCCAGTAGATGCCGATCACCGTGAAGCTGAGGATGTAGATCAGCAGAGTGGGCAGGCGGTGCTCGACCGAGGGCCACGAGTCATGCACCGGAGGGCGCAAACTGAAGGCCATGACGGTGATGATCACGGCCATGACACCGTCGCTGAACGACTCGAGCCGTCCCGAACCGATCACTTCGCCAGATGAACCATCACTGGTCCCGGCCGGGCGCTCGTGATGGTCGCTCATTCGTTCAATGTAAGCAGAACCGTGGTGACCATGTCGAGCGTGACCTCCCGGTTGGATGGATAGGTTGTCGAGTGGCGACCCAACCCTCTAGGGTGAGACGGTGCGCCCCACCTCCGTGGCGCTCGTCTGAATGCTGATGTCACAGCGGGAGCATAAACTTCCGCATTCGAGTCGTACTCGTTGTCCCGCAGTGTGTCGTCCCTACCATTCCATCTCATCCGCTCTCCGCCGATTCGACGCTCGTCGTCGATTCGTGGCGACGCGGATGACGAAGCCTCAAAGGACTCTTAAGTGACCAATCCCGTCAATAACGTGGTGCACGCCGAGGTACCAGATCCGCGCCGCTGGTTCGCCCTCTTCGTCATCGCCATCGCTCAACTGATGGTGATCCTCGACTCCTCCATCGTCAACATCGCCCTGCCGCACGCGGCGTTGCCCAAGTCGATGGGCGGACTCAATATCGCTCCGCACGACTACCAATGGGCGGTGACCGCCTACACCCTCACCTTCGGCGGCTTCTTGCTACTGGGCGGGCGCATCGGTGACTACCTGGGCCGTAAGAAGGCTTTCCTCATCGGCTTGCTGGGCTTCGCGTCTGCCTCGCTGCTCGGTGGTCTCGCCCAAAGCGAGCAATGGCTCTTCGGTGCCCGCGCCCTACAAGGGGTCTTCGGTGCATTGCTGGCGCCCGCGGCGTTGTCGTTGATCTCGGTCACGTTCACCGATTCCAAGGAGCGGGCCAAGGCTTTCGGGGTCTATGGCGCACTCTCGGGCGTCGGTGCGGCCATCGGACTGATCGCCGGCGGGCTCTTGACGCAGTATCTCTCATGGCGCTGGTGCCTCTTCGTCAACACACCGATGGCCCTCATCGCGCTCTTCCTCGCTATTCCCAACGTCAAAGAGTCCAAGGTCGAGGGTCATCCTCACTACGACGTGCCCGGAGCTCTGACGGTGACCGCGGGCATGGTGTGCGTGGTCTACGGCGTCAGCGAGGCCTCGATCTCGAGCTGGGGTTCTTTCAGTGCGTGGCCCTTCATCCTGGTGGGCGTGTTGCTGCTCGCGGTGTTCTTCATCATCGAAGCGTTGGTGAAGCAGCCGTTGCTGCCGTTGCGTCTCCTCGCCGACCGAGTACGGGCGGGCGCGTACCTCACGCAGCTGCTGGTCGCGTTGGCGCTGTTCGGGATGTTCTTGTGGATCACCTTCTATTTCCAGGACATCCACCACTTCTCCGCGGTGAAGTCGGGCCTGTTGTTCATGCCCTTCTCACTGGGGGTCATCGTCGCCGCGGGTGTCACTAGTCAGCTACTGCCGAAGGTCGGACCGCGCCCCCTGGCCACCATCGGCTCGTTGATGGCGGCCGTAGGGATGGGGCTGTTGTCGTTGGTCACTCCCACGAGTTCCTATCTGGTTCACGTCATGCCCTCGATGATCATCACGAGTCTCGGGCTGGGCCTGGCGTTCGTCTCGCTCGCCTCGACCGCACTCTTCAACGTGCAGGGACGCGACACCGGCGCGGCCTCCGCAGTGTTGTCGACCGCTCAGCAGCTCGGTGGCTCCTTTGGCACCGCCATCCAGAACACCATCGTCGTGAGTTCAGCGAGCGCGTTCACCGTTGCGGCGATCGCCAAGGGTCGTGCGCAGGGGCCGTCGCTGGTCGCCGCGGCCAGTGTCCACGGTTACGATGAGGCCTTCCGCTTTGGTGCCGTCGTCTTCGCGGTGGCGGCCGCGGTGTTCTTCTTCTGCGTGAACATTGATCGTCACCACCTGGCCCAACACGACGAGGCGCCGGCGGTCGCGCACTGATTCAGTGGACCGACTGGGCGATGCGGTGCCCTCAGGGAATTCGGATGTCGTGGACGCGCGCGGCTTCGATGCGTTCGGTCTCACTCAACTGATCGAGCGGCACGGGTGTCACCGTGCTCCAGTGCTTGCCGACTGGGCAGTGCTGGTAGCGCTTGTTGCCCAGACGCACCGCTTTGAACGACGCGCCCGCGATCCAGATGGTGGTGAAGAGGTGCCCTTTCGAACAACGCACCACCACGTCGCTCGTGCCCGGTGTCTTGATGTTTCGCCGCTGCATGCTGCGCGTGGCGAGCCACAGCACGAGCGCGACCACTGCGAAGATGCCGATCAATGTCAATGCCAGAACCATGATGCGAGATTACGCCCACCGGATCGGGCCGAAGGGCCTCTTTTCCCCTCCGAGGAGAATCAAGTACTCGGTGCGGGCGAGGCGTCGGGCGCCGCGCTCTCGGCACGTCGTCGCACTCGCCATGGCACGATGGCCGATACCTGGCGCTGGTAGTCGCGGTAGTCGGGGTACTTGCTCGCCGAGATCTGTTCGGTGAGCCGAGTACTTCCGACGAAGAGCAGCGTCAACAGGACGGCACCGAGCACGGTCCACTGCGCGAGCGAACGGGCCGCGAGAGCGGCGAAGGCGAAGATGACCCACCACTGGGCGATCTCGAAGAAGTAATTGGGATGGCGCGAGTAGCGAAAGAGCCCCTCGCGCAAGAATCCGGTCGTGACGCGCTGACCCGAGTTGATCAGCCGCTTCTTCTCCTGGTGGAACCTCCACTGTTGCTGATCGGCCAGAGTCTCGCCCACGAGGAGGGCCACGAAGACCACGATGCCGAGGACGTCGAAGGGTCCGAAGGCGCTCGATCGGTGCTGGTACGCGCTCAGCGCGGGCAAGGCAATGAGCACGAGGAGTGCATTTTGGTACAGCACGATGAAGAACAGGTTGAACAACTGGAACTGCCATCGCGCCATGGACTCGCGAATGACCTGCCAACGATAGTCCTCCACCCCCGAATAGCCGCCCTTGCGCGCGAAGTTATACGTGAGGCGCACCCCCCAGAGGGTGGTCAGGATCGCCATCGTCGTCAGCCGGGCGTTGTCGAAATGCGCGTGGGCCGCGAACACCCAGACGTACACCTCGGGCAAGATCGACCACGAGCGATCCACCCACGAGGTGTCACCACTCACGAGTGACGCGATCCAGGCGAAGGCGCACGCCACCCCCGCTATCCACCACACCCACACCAGCGCGCTCACGAACGACAGACTAGTGACCACCAGTCGCGGGTCGATGCACGGTTGGCCCTACGCTCGGATTGAGTGTGCCACTGTGGCGTCGTCACGAGACGGCTGATGTCGGCTCGACTGAAAAGTTTTCCGTCGCGGGCACGTCGACTTGTCACGTCGACGCGACCAGGAACGATGGGCATTCTTCAAGTGATTGGTACGTCGAGGTGGGCGCCACAGAAGGTTCCTGACGAGGGAAAAGATTGGTTGATAACCGCTTAGATGTATGTGGAACACGTGGCGCGCCCTCGCGCGCCGGGAAGGTAGATCCGATGACCACAATCTTCGAGGATGAGATCCGCTCGCAGCCCGACGTGTTGCGAGCGCGCCGCGCGACGGGTGCGGTCCAAGCTGAACGCGTGGCGCAGGCGTGGCGCGACATCACGTACTGCGTGGTGGGGGCGCGCGGTTCGTCGGACAACGCGGCGATGTTCTTTCAGTACCTGGCCGGCCGCGAACTCGGACTGGTCGTGGCCCTGGCCACCCCGTCGCTCTACGGCGAGGAGTCCCTGCTCGATCTCTCGGGTGCGGGGGTTCTCGCGATCTCGCAATCGGGTCGTTCCCCTGGCATCGTGGAGATCCTGGAACGTGGACGCCGTCAGGATCGTCCCTGCGTCGCCTTGACCAACGATCCCACGTCGCCGCTCGCCCTCGAGAGCGGTCTCGTCATCGACATGGCGGCGGGACTCGAACGGGCAGTCGCGTCGACCAAGACCTTCAGCGCGACGTGGCAGGCACTTGCTCAGGTGGTATCCGCCCTCAAGGAGGGAGGGCTCGAAGGGCTCGACGACATCGCCGACGTGAGTGAGCGCGTGCTCGTGAGCGCCTTGGGAGCCACGCTCCCCCTTTCCCAGCTCAATGCTTCACGAGGACTCACGGTGGTCGGTCGCGGTGTGGGGGCGGCGGTGTCGGCAGAGATTGCGCTCAAGGTCCGTGAGGTCACGGGAATCCGCGCTGAGGGCTACGCCGCCTCGGACTACGCGCACGGTCCGATCGGCGCCGACGGAGCGCAGTCCACCCTGCTGGTGGTCGTGACCGAAGAGATGACCGACGAGTTGTGTGAGCTCACACTCGAGGGGAGTCGACGCTCCGGGATGACCACGGTGGTGCTGCGCCCGGCATCGCGACGTCATCTCGAGTGCGATGCCGAGATCGTCATCGATGAGGTCTTGGCGAACTGGGCGCTCGGGCTGGCGAGCGTGTTGGTCGGCCAGGTCTTAGCACTGCGTCTAGGCGAACTGAGGGGTCGGCCCATCGACAACTCACCCGGCCTCAGCAAAATCACCCTGGGCGTCTAGCGCAGCGTCAGCGTGGCGCCGGCACGAGGTATTCGACGAGTAACTCGGCGAGCGAAACGGGTGACAAAGGCGTCAATTGACTGGTCTGAAGTTCGCAACTGAAACCGTCCATGACGAGTCGTCGAGTTGTCGCCGCACGGGTGATCCCCGGAATGAACCGGTCGCGCGCGATCTCACGCGAGAGTTCGTCGTGCTCGGCTTCGAAGCCAAAGGACCCCGCCAAGCCGCAGCAGCCCAGGTCGAGCACCTCCACGTCAAATCCGGCTCGCGCCAAGACGTTGACGTCGGAGTGCGATCCTCCGGTGGCGCGTTGGTGGCAGTGCGGGTGAATACTCACTCGCACGTCCTGGACCGTCGTCGCGGGGGTCCACGCCACGGCGTCGAGATGCTCCGCCAGACTCCGACTGAGCGACGCGAGCACCGCGGTACGCGGATCGTCGCCTACGAGTTGAGGGAACTCGTCACGGAAGGTCGCCAGACAACTGGGTTCGACCACGACGATGGGCAGCCCGCGCTCGAGAAAGGGACCCAGGACGTCGAGTACCTGGCGCGCGGCGCTCGCTGCCTTCGTCAACATTCCTGAGGCGTACAGGGTGCGCCCGCAGCACGCCCACGGTCCGGGAACGGCGACGCGCTCGCCCGCGAGTTGCAGTACCGCTACCGAGGAGTCGGCTCGCGCCGGAGAGAACAGGTCGCTGAAGGTGTCAGGCCAGAGGACGACCGTGGGCGCCGTCTCGGTACGGAGCCCTGCGTCGCGCGCCCCCCGGCGAAACGATCGTCGCGCGAACGCCGGTGCCTCTCGCATCGTGCTGAGTCCCGCCGACTTCATAACCCAGTGCTGGGTCAGTCGACTTCTCAAGAGAGTGTTCGACAGTCGTGGCACGATGGCTCCCACTCGTCCCGCCCAGGGCAACAGGCTGAGCGCGTAAGCCGAGCGCGGACGTAGGCGGCCCCGGTAGTAGTGAAAGAGGAATTCGGACTTGTACGTGGCCATGTCAACGTGCGTCGGGCAGTCCGAGACGCAGCCCTTGCACGACAGGCACAGGTCGAGAGTCTCGAAGACTTCGTCGTTTCGCCACGTCGAAGGGACCACTCCTCCCTGGAACAGCTCGGCGAGCAGTTTGGCGCGACCGCGAGTGGAGTGCTTCTCGTCGCGAGTGGCCCGGAAGGAAGGGCACATCACGCCAGCGGCGTCGCTGCGGCACTTGCCCACCCCGACGCAGCGGTCGACGGCTTGTTGCATCGAGCCGTGGTCGCGGGAGAAGGCGAACCCCGTGGCGAGGAGATTCGACGAGCGATATCTCGGTCCGTGGCGCAGGTTGGTGTCCAGGGGGAAGGCATCGATGAGTTTGCCCGGGTTCATACGTCCCTGGGGGTCCCAGATGGCCTTGAACCGACGAAATGCCTCCATCAGTCGCGGGCTGTACATGCGGGCCAATAGTTCGCCGCGCGACTGGCCGTCGCCGTGCTCGCCCGAGATCGAGCCGCCGAGTGACACGCAGAGATCGGCGGCCCGCTCGACGAAGGCACGGTAGTTCTTGAGTCCCTGCACGCTCGAGAGGTCGAAGTTGTTGCGCGTGTGCACGCAGCCTTGGCCGAAGTGGCCGTACCACGCACCCGAATAGCCGAACTCGGCCCAGAGGTCGCGGATCCCGCGCAGGTACGCGCCCAGGTTCTCCGGGAGGACCGCGGCGTCCTCCCATCCCTCGTAGTTGACCGGCTGATCCTGGGGGCGCGCCGTCGCGCCGAGACCCGATTCGCGGATCTGCCAGACGCGCTGCTGGTCGGCGTCGTCGCTGAGTAGCACGCCCGTCACCGACGACGGTATGGCACTGAGTAGTTCGCGAGCGGCGGCGGACGCCTCCTCGGGCGAGTCCGCACCGATCTCGCACAGGAGCCAACCCTGGCCGGGGGGTAGCAAGTCCAGGTTGCCCACGTTGAGGTTGGCCTGGCGCATCTGGGCGACCAGTGTCGCGTCGAAGCCTTCGAGCCCGATCAGGGGAAAACGCCGCAGCCGCGCGACGTCGTCGGCAGCCACGTAGATGTCGTCGTAGCCGAGGACGACGAGGACGCGGTGTCGCGGCCACGGCGAGAGAGTGACGGTGATCTCAGTCACCACGACGCAGGTCGATTCCGAACCCACCACCGCGCGGGCCAGGTGAAATCCATTCTCGGGCAGTAGTTGATCGAGGTTGTAACCCGAGACCCGCCGCGAGAGGTCGGGGTAGCCGGTCGAGATCTCGTCGGCGTAGTCAACTCGCAATTGGTGCAACTCGCTGATAATCCGTGCCGCGTCAGTCCCTTCGCGCGGAAGTGCATCGTCGCCGGGACCGAGCACCATGCGTTCACCCTGATAGGTAATGACGGTCAGTTCCTCAACGTTGTCGACGGTCTTGCCGTAGCGCAGCGCGTGAGTGCCACAGGAGTTATTGCCGACCATCCCCCCCACGGTGCACCAAGCGTGGGTGGCGGGATCCGGCCCGAAGGTGAGATCAAGCGCGCGCGCCGCGGCGTTCAACTCGTCGAGGACGACGCCGGGCTGCACACGAGCCACTCGTCGCAGTGGGTCGATCTCGAGGATGTGGTTCATGTGGCGGCTCAGGTCGAGGACGACCGCGACGTTGCAGGCCTGCCCCGCCAAGGAGGTACCCGCGCCGCGCGCCAGGATCGGCGCCTGATGTCGTGCGCAGATCTCGACCGTTGTGCGCACGTCCTCCTCGTCGAGGGGGTAGACGACACCGAGGGGGATCTGTCGGTAGTTCGACGAGTCGGTGGCGTAGATCCCGCGCGTCGCCGCGTCAAAGAGGACGTCGCCGCGCACCGCAGCGCGAAGTTCACGCTCGATCACGAGGCGCGCCGCCTCGTTGACGCCGGAGCGGTCGACGTCGACGCCGGGCTGCAGAGTCGTCATGTCACGAGGGTACGACGCATCGGTCGCTCACGGCGTCGTCATCGCGACGCCGTGAGCGACGCGCTCGACGAGCGTGAGGTCGTCGTCCAAGATGAAGAAGCTCGCCGCTGCGCCGGGCCGCAAGGAGTCCAGGTCGTCGACGCCCATCAGCCGCGCGGGTCGGCTGATGACGGCGCGCAGCGCGTCGAGGGGTTCGACGCCCAGGGCGTGTACTCGCACGAGAGAGTCGCGGAGCTTGCCGATGGAACCCGCCAGAGTCCCGTCGGCGCGCCGGGCCTCGCCCCCGCTGATGAAGACCGTCACGTCGCCCAGTTGAACGACGTCGCGCTCGACCGCCGCGGCCGCGATGGCGTCGCTCACGAGTGCGCACCGTCCCGCGGCGGTGCGAAAAGCCAATTGGATCATCTCGTCCGAGACGTGCACGCCGTCCGCGATCATCTGCACCGTCACGTCCGAACGAGTGAGCGACACGCCAGCGAGCCCAGGAGAGCGCGCACTCAGTGGCTCCATCGCGTTGAACAGGTGCGTCACCGCGCACGCCCCCGCGTCGAAGCCCTGATGGGCTTCGTGGGCGTTCGCGGCGCTGTGGCCGAGGGACACCTTCACCCCCTGCTGCACGCAATGCTCGATGAGTGCGAGGGAGCCTGGCACTTCGGGAGCGATGGTCATCATGGATATCTCGGCGCACGTCAACAACGCTTCGAGGTGCGTGAGGTCCGGGGATCGAAGATGTTGCACGGGGTGGGTGCCTGATCGCCGCGGCGACAAGAAGGGGCCTTCGAGGTGGATGCCCAGTATCCGCGCGCCATCGCCGCCGCGCCGTCGCGCCGCGTCAACGGTGGTGGCCGCCTGGCGCAACTGATCGAAGTCACTGGTGATCAGGGTCGGCTGATAGGCGATGACGCCGTCGCGCACGAGTGCCTCGCCCATGGCCAGTACCTCGTCGACGTCGGCGTTCAGCAGGTCGACGCCGGCGTAGCCATTGACCTGCGCGTCCACGAGTCCGGGGATGACGTAGCCGCGGCCGGGCCCGGCGAGCCCCACGGCCACGATCTCGCCGTCGCTCACGGCCACGTCGCCCGCGACGAGATCGCCGCCGATGAAGGCGGCCGACACGCCAAGGCGGCGCCACGTCGACGTCGCACGCCTCGTGGGCGCACTGGGCGCACTGGGCGCACTGGGCGCAATGGACGCATCGGGCGAACGCAGCGACTCGAGTACCGGGCGAAGCCGTCCGCCGTACTCGGCCAACAATTGCGTCGCCTCGTCCGCGCTCACTGCGCCGACGATCATCGTCGACGCGACCTTGGGGCGCCACTCACTGGCGTTCAGGGCCGAGACGACGACGTCGTCGCTGGCCGCGGTGATGCGTGACACGATTCGCCGGGATCGATCGCGCAATTTCTCATTGGTCGGGCGTACGTCGACCATGAGGTTGCCGTAGGTCTTGCCCAAACGCACCATCGACGCCGTCGAGATGATGTTGAGAACCAGTTTCTGCGCAGTGCCCGAGTTCATTCGCGTTGATCCCGCAATCAACTCGGGTCCGACCACCACTTCAATGGGGAGATCGACCCCTGCACTCAACGGCGTGCGCACGTTGCACGACAGGCCCACCGTGACCGCGCCCAGGAGGCGCGCCGCCTCGACCGCTCCAAGGACGTAGGGGGTTCGTCCACTCGCCGAGATGCCGACGACGCAGTCGACGGCGCTCACCGCCAAATCGTGAATAGCGTCCGCGCCACCGATAAAGTCATCCTCGGCACCCTCGACCGGCACGCCGAAGGCGTTGAGACCTCCGGCGAGTACACCCACGACTTGGCCTTCGTCGACGTTGAAGGTCGGACCCGCCTCCGCCGCGTCGAGCATGCCGAGACGTCCCGCGGTGCCCGCGCCGACGTAGATGAGTCGCCCGCCTCGTTCGAGTTGGGCCACCACGCCCGACACCGCGGCGGTGATGGCGTCAGTGGCTGCTGCCAGGGCAGTGGGGACCTGGCGTACGTCGTGGCACATCAGCGCCACCAGGTCGCCCACCGACATCTGGTCGAGGGTGTCGAGTTCGGGACGCACTTGCTCGGTGCCGAGCAAGTGCAGTTCCTCGCTGGCCGTGGGCTCGATCACGGGTTGGCCCTGGCGATGGCCCGATGCACGCGGGCGCGAAATGACGCTTGTCGCGCCAGGTCGCGGGTGGGGTGGATGGCGTTGGTGAGCAGGACGACTCCGATGTGGGATCGAGGTGAGATCAACAGTGACGTACCGGTGAAACCAGTGTGCCAGATGGTTGCCTCGGGCCATGGTCCCCATCCCCGCGGCTCGAGTCGCCACCCTAGACCACGCACGTCAGGTTGGCGACCCGCCTGCGTTCGCGCGAGGCGGGCGTGAGACGACGCACTCAGTAGTCGATGCTGGCGCGGGTCCACGAACTCCTCCACGAAGAGGGCGAGGTCCGATGCGGTGGAGAACAATCCGGCGTGTCCCGCGACGCCGCCCAGGGCCCAGGCGTTCCCGTCGTGGACCTGGCCGCGCACGAGGCCGGGGTGCAGACGCTGGTCGCCGTCGAGTTCGGTAGCCGCACAACGTGCCCGCAATCGCGCGCCGGGACGGTAGCGCGTGTCGTGCATCGCGAGCGGCTGGGTCACGACCTGTGAGAAGAGGTCATCGAGAGGCATTGCGGCGCACTGTTCGATGGCCCATCCCAAGAGCATGAAGTTCAGGTCGCTATAGAGCACGCGACCGGAGGGAACCGCAAGCTGGGCCTCCTCGCAGACGGCGCGACGGATCGCCGCCGGCCGGGTGCCGAGGTGGAAGAAGGGTCGGTGCGCGATGATCCCCGACGAGTGCGTGATGAGTTGCTGGAGAGTGATGTCGCGACGCGCGAAGTCCGGAAGCCAGTCGGCGACGGGCTGAGAGAGCTTCCACTTCTTGTGGTCCTCCAGCCAGAGTGCGAGGGTGGTGGTGGCGATGACCTTACTCAGCGATGCCAAGTCGTAGACCGTGTCGGGCCTGGTCTCCTCGGGCGTGCCGACCAGGTTGGCGTAACCACCCCAGGCGCGCACGATGACCTGGGAGTGGTCCAGGACCGCGAGGTTGAAGCCGGCCGGGAAACCTTCGTCGAGGGTGTCGGTCAGGGCCGCGGTGAGGGCGTTGCGTGCGGAGGCGGTGAGCCACGAACTGCCGTCGGAGAATTCGATGGTGACGTGCGCCGACGCCCGGCGAGTCACGACCATTGCGGGGGAGAGGGGATGTCGGTGACCACGGCGGACGACGCTGGAGAGGGCGTGGTCACCATCTGACCGTGGGCCGGTAGACGGCGTAGGTGGATCTCCTGAGCCCCGAACTCGTCTTCGACCCGGCGTAGTCCGTCGGGGACGAAGCCGGCGCTGGCGTAGAGCCCACGGGCTCGGGCGTTCTCCTCGAAGACCCAGAGCGTGATCGGACGGATCGACAGTGGATCCAGGACGGCCAGGGCCTTTTCGAGGAGCAATCGTCCGATGCCGTGCCCGCTCGTCGACGGTGCGACGTAGAGGGCGTAGATGTGACCGCCGCCGGGCGCGTCGGGATCAGTGCCGAAACGTGTGAAGCCCACGACGTCGCCCGGGGTGAGTTCAGCGACCAGTGTCTGCGCCGACTTGCTGGCGATCTGCTCACTCATCCACTTGGTGGTCTGCGTCTCGTCCCAGCCGTCGATCACCGTATCGGCGACGATGCCGCGATAGCCACCTTTCCACGATTCGATGAACACCCGCGCCATCGCCGCGGCATCACTGGGCAGAGCGAGACGCACGCGCGCGGGTCGGTCCTCAGACGGCGCGGGCGCCGTCACTTGCTCGGGTCGACGAAGGCCTGTCTGGAAGCGGTAGCGGTCGCCGCGGTAGAGCGAGCGAACGAATTCAATGGGTTGGCCCGAGGTGTCGAGGGTTCGGCGCGAGAGCATCAGCAACGGCATACCCGGCTGACAACGCAGCAGGCCCGACTCGCGTCCTTCGGCCAGCACCGCCTCGATGGTCTCCTCGGCCGAGGCCAATTCAACCCCGTAGTTCGAGGAGAGCAATTGATAGAGCGACGCGCTATCCGAGAGTTCAGCGCTGATGCCGTCGAAACGCTCGGCGCTCAAGAAGACGACCTCGATGGCGATCGGATCGCCGTCGGCGAGTCGCAAGCGTTCGATGCGCAGGACCTCAGCGTTGGCGGGAAGGTCGAGACGGTTGCCCACGTCGGTGCCGGCGGCCACGCGTCGCACGTCGATGAGCTTGGAACTGGGCGTGATGCCACTGGCGCGCATCCCCTCGGTGTGGCTCATCAGCTGCAGGCGCTGCTCAATCTTGGAGTTGGCGACGAAGGTGCCCTTGCCCTGGCGACGATAGATACGCTGTTCGATCTCGAGTTGTCCGAGGGCCTGGCGAACGGTGGCGCGAGAAACGGCGTAGGTCTGGCAGAGTTCGCGCTCCGTTGGCATGGCCGACCCGGCGGGGAGACCTTCGATTATGACCACCAGGGCGTCATGGATACTCTGGTATTTGGGGGCGGTGACCGAACCTACGAGCACGGTCTCTGGTTCATCGCGCACTTGTCCTCCAAAGCGGTGGTCACCTCAGTCGGTGGATTTTTGTAATCTACCAACGCAGATTGGTCCGGTCAACATAAAAGCCTTAGTTTTCAAAATCCTTTGTTTTCTTGATTCTTGCAATTTAACCAAACTGAAACCTAAGAACAACATTTGACTTGACTGGACCAAAGGTCACCAGTAGTGTCCGGCATGGCGGATACTTCTACAACCTCAACAGGGGGATAAATGAAAAGAACAATTGGAGTGAGGGGACTCGCCACGGCGGCCCTCGTGGCGAGCACGATCGGGATGTTCTCGAGCAGTGTTCTCGACACGGGCAATGCGGCGGCGTCGGTGAGTCCCAAGGTGGCGAATTCCACTCTCGTGATTGGCACCGTGAATAGCGTCCAGAAGATTGACCCCGACGTGGTGACAAACTTTCTCGACTTCGAAGCCCTCGGACTCATCTATAACACCTTGGTCCAAGAGAATTCGAGCCTGAAGATCGTTCCCGACCTGGCAACGAGTTGGGCATTCTCTAACGGCAACCGACTATTGACGTTGCAACTGCGTGCGGGCGTGAAGTTCGACGACGGTAGCACCATGACGTCATCTGATGTGGTGGCGTCGCTCAAGCGCGCAGAAGCGACGAAGACGGCCGACCCCTCGGCGTCCTTCATCGGCTCGGTCACCAAGATCGCGGCCAGTGGCCCCAGCACCGTCGTTCTGACGATGAGCCACCCGGACGTGTCGGTCCTGGAGGGCCTCGCGACGGTCAACCTCGGCATCATGCCGGCGGCGGCGATCAGCGCAGGCACCATCGCCACCAAGCCGGACGGCACTGGTCCCTTCGAGTTCTCGAAGTGGGTACCTAGTACGTCCTTCACCTTGAAGGCCAACCCGAACTATTGGGGTGGCAAGGTGTCGCTGAGTTCGGTGGAACTCAAGACGATTCCGACGGAACAGTCGATCTCCGCGGCCCTGCAAGCGGGCACCATTCAAATGGCCCTCTTGTCGCAGCCGACCGTGGTGAGCACGATTCCGCAGTCCTTCACCTTCCAACACGTGATGGACCTCTCGTACCGTGCCCTGCAGTTGCAGGACAAGGTGGGGATCCTCGCCAACGTGAACGCTCGGCGCGCCATCGCTTGTGCCACTGACCGCAACCAGATCCTGCAGGACTCGGTCTTCGGTGATGGCAAGGTCGTCGGCCCGGTCCCGCTGGGACCCTACGCCACCAACCCGGTGTCGGCGATTTGCGCGACCCCGAACTTGTCGCAAGCGCGTCAGTACCTGAAGGCCGCGGGACAGCCCAACGGCTTCACCTTCACCGCCATTACCTCGACGGCGCTCGACTCGACGTCGGCCGCTCAGGCGATCGCAATGCAGTCCGAGCTCGCTCGAGTCGGTATCAAGATGAACATCGAGAACCTGGCCGCTAACGCGTACATCCAGGACTGGCTCAAGGGCAAGTTCCAGGCGGCCTTCGCCGAGAACGGCGCCGACCCGGACCCGTACATCATGTACGGTCGCTACTTCGGCGCGGGTGCTGGTCTAGCGGTCCCCGCGGGTTACAGCTCACAGACCCTGCAGCGCGAGTTGTTGGCCGGTGACGAGAACTCGACGGCCGCGGGTCAGACCGCTGCCTGGCAGAAGCTGAACAACGACCTGACCAGTAACGCCGTTTGGATCTGGCTGTTCGACTCCTACGACTTCGCGGTGATGTCGCCGAACGTCCACGGATTCACGCTGTCGCCGGTGAACACCACACAGTTGTCGAGCCTCGCGGGCACGACGCTCAAGTAGGAAGTACTTACGGGACCCGCCGCACAATGAACATGTTCAATGCCATTGTGCGGCGGGTCCTCAGTATTATCGTCACCCTCTTTGGGGCGTCGGTCATTGTTTTCATCATCTTGCGGGTCATCCCCGGCAACGCAGTGTCGGCATCGCTGGGCACGAGCGAGGGGTTGTTGTCTAAGGCTCAAGTGGCCGCGCTGAACCAGTACTACGGGGTCGGCCAACCCGCACTGCAGCAGTATTTTTCGTGGGTGCACGCCGTGTTCACGGGCAACCTCGGCGTCTCTCTGTCGTCTCGACAGTCGGTCAGCTACCTCTTGGGCCAGACTCTTCCGATCACCTTGGAACTCGCGTTCTTCGCGATGGTCCTGGGGCTGTTGATCGGCGTGGGCTTTGGCATGTGGAGCGGACTGCACCCTGGCAAGTGGCAAGACGGTATCGGCCAGAGCGTGTCAGTCATCGGCCTCGCCGTTCCCGCACTGGTTCTCGGTGACGTGCTGGTCATCATCATGTCGACGAAGTTCCACTATTTTCCTTCGTCGCTGAACTTCGTGGGTTTCTTTACGAACCCGTGGTTCAATTTTCAACAGATCATCTTTCCCGCGTTCGTCCTCAGCTTGGGCATCGCCGCGGCTATCTTGCGCACCACCCGCGGTGCGGTGCTCGAGGTCAGCAGTCTCAACTTCGCCCGGACCGCTCTCGGCAAGGGTGTGTCGCGGCGAGCCTTCGTCTGGCGCCACATCTTCTTGAACTCGCTCACGGCCGTCGTGACGATGTCGGGCATCCAACTCGGGTACCTCCTCGGAGGTACCGTCATCGTCGAGAACATCTACGTTCTGAACGGCATGGGACGCCTCATGATCACCGCCATCCTCAATAAGGACTACCCGGTGGTCCAGAGCGTCACGCTGGTGTTCGCCGCAGGATTCGTCATCGTCAACATGCTGGTGGACGTGCTCAACTCAATCATCGACCCGAGAATCAGGAAGCGCTGACCATGTCGAATACACCCGACGTCGTCGTGAGCGTGAGTTCGTCCGAGGAGATCGTTCGTCACCGCAGTTGGTTCGGAGCCCTGTGGCACAGCCGCAATGGGCGCGCCGGCGTGATCATCGGTGGCATCACGGTGATCGCGGGGCTCATGGGCATCTGGGGTCTCACGCCCTACCCCCCTGACGGTCAGAATCCGTCGGCGGTCTTGAAGGGCATCTCGTTCTCGCACCTCATGGGGACTGATCAGTTCGGTCGCGACGTGTTCTCGGGGGTCTTGCAAGGAATCGGCGTGTCGCTCGAGATCGCCGTGTTGACGATGTTGATCGCGGGTGTCATCGGCACGATCGGTGGCATCATCGCGGGCTTCATGGGCAAATGGACGTCCGCGGTGATCATGCGCCTCACCGACATGATGTTCGCAATCCCGGCCGTCCTGTTTTCGTTGGCAATTGTCACGGCACTGGGCCAGGGGATCGTCGACAGCGCGATCGCCATCGGCGTGGGATGGATCCCGATTTACGTGCGGGTGGTGCGAACGCCCGTGCTCGCCTTGCGAGAGTCGGACTTCGTGCGTGCGGGTCGCGTCCTGGGCTATTCACGATTCCGGCTCCTGTGGCGACACATCTTGCCCAACGTGGCCGGCGTGATCGCGGTGCAGACCAGTCTCACCCTCGCCTGGGCCATCCTGGCCGAGGCGGGGCTCAGCTACCTCGGACTCGGACCACCCCCGCCGATCCTGTCGCTCGGAGACATGGTGAACAACGCCAGCGCGACGGCGGGAGTGGCGTGGTGGACGCTGGCCGGGCCCTCCCTGGCCATCGTGTTCGCGGTGATCGGTTTCAACTTCTTGGGCGACGGTTTACGCGACGCCTCGGACCCACGGACAAGGACGCGTTGATCAATGAACGTCATCGGCATGATCTCGGGAACCTCGTATGACGCCATCGAAGCGGTGGCCCTGGAGTTCTCCTTGCGCGACCGGACCGTGCACGCCGTGCTGCGCGAGCACCGCTCGGTGCCCTACGACGATGAACTGCGCGCGCGCGTGGCCGCACTATTGCCACCGAACACCACCACCATCGACGAGGTGTGCCGGCTCGACACCTTGATTGGTCAGGCTTTCGCCGAGGTGGCCGCCGATTTGTCGCGCGAGTGCTTCTGGGGCGCGGTCGACGTGGTGTGCTCGCACGGCCAAACGGTCTATCACTGGGTGCATGACGGACACGCGTTCGGGACGCTGCAGATCGGCCAAGGTGCGTGGATCGCGGAGGCCACGGGGGCCACGGTCGTCGCGGACGTTCGTAGTCGCGACGTCGCGGCGCACGGTCATGGGGCGCCGCTGGCGAGTCTCTTGGACGTCCTGTTGCTCGGTCGAGGTCCCGACGTGGTTCGCGGCGCACTGAATCTCGGCGGTATCTCCAACATCACGGTCGTGGGACCGGACCGCGAACCATTGGCCTACGACATCGGACCGGCGAACGCGTTGATGGACGCCGCGATCACTTGGCTGAGCGAGGGTGCTGAGACGTTCGACCGCGACGGGGCCCACGCCTCTCGTGGGCGGGTGGACGACGATCTGCTCGAGGAACTACTCGCGGAGCCCTACTACGACGCTCCCGCTCCCAAGTCGACCGGCAAGGAGCTGTTCCACGTGGACTACCTACGAGACCACGTGGAGGGACGAGAGATTTCACGTGACGACCTGCTGGCCACGCTGTGTGAACTCACCGCTCGAACGGTGGCGCGGGCGGTTCACTCCCAGGGCGTCGTCGATCTCTTCGTATCGGGCGGCGGCACGAGAAATCCGACGCTGATGGTGGCGTTGGCCGAGCAGTTGTCGCACCCCGCGGTGTCGATCTCGTTGATCGACGACTTCGGGGTGCCCGAAGCGGCCAAAGAGGCTGCGCTATTCGCGCTCATCGGCTTCTTGAGCGTGCAAGGCCTGGAAGGGACCATTGCGTCGTGCACGGGCGCACAACACGCCGTGGTGCTCGGTGCCATCACGCCCGGCCGCCAGGCGATCACGTCGCTCGACGCGGGTTCGTCACCCACCAGACTCGTCTTCGAGACCGCTGTGGCCGGAGCGTCCTCGTGAGCGACGCGCTCCTCGAGATCCGCGACCTGCACATCGGCATCGCGCGTCGTCACGGTGACGATGAGATTGTGCGGGGCGTGAACATCTCGGTCGCGCCGGGAGAGAAGCTCGGCATCGTCGGTGAGAGCGGGTCGGGCAAGACCCTGACGATGCTCGCGGTCTTGCGGCTTCTGGCCTCACCGCCCCTGAGCGTGCTGCGTGGCGAGATTCTGCTCGACGGCGAGGACCTCGCCCACGTCGACGATAAGCGCCTACGCGAGGTCCGCGGCGGCGAGATCGCAATGGTCTACCAGGACCCGATGAGTTCGCTCAATCCACTGGTCCGTGTGGGACGCCAGATTGAAGAGACACTGCGCTCACACGGCGCCGCCTCGGAGTCGGCACAGGCGCGAACCCGCGAGGTGCTGCGCCAGGTGGGACTGGCCGATCCCGAGCGCGTGCGGTTGTCCTATCCCCACCAGCTCTCTGGCGGCATGATCCAGCGCGTCATGATCGCGATGGCCCTGGCCACGTCGCCGCGAGTTTTGATCGCTGACGAGCCCACCACCGCGCTCGACGTCACCATCCAACGTCAGATCCTCGAGCTAGTGACGTCCCTGCAGGCCACGACGGGGATGGCGGTGCTGTGGGTGACGCACGACTTGGGCGTGGTCGCGAGCCTCGTCGACAACGTGGCGGTGATGTACGCCGGCCGCGTCGTCGAGAAGGCGACCACCTCGCAACTCTTTCGTCGACCCACCCACCCCTACACCAAGGCACTACTGCAGTCGCTGCCGGGTCTGGGCAGCGCCCATCGTTCGCCGCTGCACCAGATCGGTGGTACGCCACCAGACCCCACTCGCCTGGGCGCCGGCTGTCCCTTCCGGGTGCGATGTCCCTACGCTGAGGAAAAGTGCGCGCAGGCCGAGCCCGAACTGATCGACCGGGGCGAGGGCAGCCTCGCCGCGTGCTGGAAGGACCCGTCGCAATGGTAGACCTGGCTCTGAGCGCGTCACACCTGACCAAGGTCTACGGCGGCCAACGCGGCGAGACGAGGGTGAACGCCCTCAACGACGTCTCGCTCGACCTCGAGCGCGGCACGACCTTCGGCATCGTCGGCGAGAGCGGTTGTGGCAAGTCGACGTTGGCGCGACTGTTGGTGGGTCTCGAGGCACCCACCTCGGGTGAGTTGCGTATAGACGGCGAGACCATTGTCACCTCCGAGCGCAGTGCGTCACGCCAACTGGCGCGCAAGATCCAACTCGTCTTCCAGGACCCGTTCTCTTCGCTGGACCCGCGAATGACGGTGGAGAAGGCCCTGCTCGAGGTTCTCAAGGTCCACGCACTACACGCCGACACGAGGGCCGAACGGGTCGCCGAACTGCTCTCGATGGTCGGACTCACCCCCCGCTTCGCCGCTCGATACCCCCACGAGCTCTCGGGTGGCCAAGCCCAGCGCGTGGCCATCGCGCGCGCCCTGGCGATCGAACCTGAGATCCTGGTGCTCGACGAGCCGACCTCGGCGCTCGACGTTTCGGTGCGCGCTGAGATCATCAACCTCCTGGTGCGCATCCAAGACGAGCTCAAGCTGACGTACCTGTTCATCAGCCACGACCTGTCGATGGTGCGTCACATCAGCGAGGACATCGCGGTGATGTACCTGGGAAAGGTCGTGGAGAAGGGGCGCTACGACCAGGTCTTCGTGACGCCGCTACACCCGTACACCCAGGCCCTCGAAGACGCCATCCCCTTGCCGGACCCCGAGCACGAAAGGTCGCGTCAGAGCGCGGGCGTCTCGATGCACGTGCAAGTCGAACAGGTCGCCCAGGGCTGTCCCTACGCACCACGCTGTGCGCTGGTGCAACAACGCTGTCGCGATGCGGCGCCGGTACTGAGCGAGAAGTCCGATGGTCACCTCGTGTCGTGCTTCGTCGCGATGGATGCCACGCCCTAGCGAGTGGGCGCAGTGACGGATCTGGTGGTCAGCGCGCGTGTGCGGTGCACGCCGTGAGTTTCGCGACGTTCTCCACGTTGGTCGGATGGTTGGCGGTGGTTCTGGGCACGCTGGCCGCGCGCGCCCAGTACGCGCGACTGCGACGCCACGGTATCGAGGGCGTGTCGCTCGCCACGTGGGCTCTGCTGACCCTCCTCTCGGTCTTTTGGACCGTCTACGGCGTGTCGCAGCACTCGTGGCAACTCGCCATCGCGAGTGCGGTCACGTTGCCACTGCAGTTGTCAATCCTGCGACGCCTCGAACCCTGGTCGAAGAAGCGGGTCCTCGTGCTCGCCCTGGGATTGGTCGTGGTGAGTTGCCTTGGACCAGGGTTGGCGTGGGGCTGGTCGGGTGCTGTCGTAGGGGCAGGTGTGGCCGGGATACTCACCCGCGCTCCCCAGATGGTCGCTCTGCTACGCACTCACCACGCGACCGGGGTCTCGGCGAGTTCGTGGACCTGGGCGGTCGGGGTGAGCGCGCTGTGGGTCATCTATTACGCGGGTGCGCACCTGTGGGCCGTGCTAGTGGTCACCGCCGTCGCGGGCTCCGCGAGCCTCGCGGTCGCTGTGCTCACGGGTTGGCGCGCTCGCCTGATGAGAGGAGCGCCTTCGTTGTAGTGACGTCTCCGTGGCGTGTGCGGTGATGCGAGAAGTCGGACGCGACCGTGACGTCGTTTCCTATATTGGGAGAGAGCCAGTCCCATCGGTTCGTCGAGTGCCGAGAGAGGGGGTGCGTGGACCATGGTTGCGAAAGACGGTGACGACGTTCGCGTGAGCGAACCCAAAACCAGTGCGGTGGGTATCCCCGGTGTCCGACACGCGATGAAGTACGCCCTCGAGGAGATGGGAGTGCGACGCAGCGCGACCACACTTCTCTCAATCAACCAGGTCGCGGGCTTCGACTGCCCAGGCTGCGCGTGGCCCGATCCGCGCCCCAGTGAGCGCAGTCACGCCGAATTCTGTGAGAACGGAGCCAAGGCCGCCGCGTGGGAGGCCACGCGGTCGCGCGCCGACCGCGATTTCTTCGCCACGCATTCAGTGAGCGAGTTGCGTGCCCTCGACAATCACGATCTCGAACACTTTGGCCGGTTGACCGAGCCGATGTATCTGGCGCCCGGTGCCGAGCACTACGTGCCCATCGAGTGGTCGGACGCTCTGCGTCTGGTCGCCGATCGGCTGGGCGCCATGTCGTCACCGCATCGCGCCGCCTTCTACACCAGCGGCCGTGCCAGCAACGAGGCGGCGTTCATCTATCAGCTCCTCGTGCGACGTCTGGGGACGAACAACCTGCCCGACTGCTCCAATATGTGCCACGAGTCGAGTGGCGCGGCGCTGAACGAAACCATCGGCGTAGGTAAGGGCGTGGTGAGCCTCGAGGACATCACCGACCACGCCGACTTGATTGTGATCGTCGGGCAGAATCCCGGCACCAACCATCCGAGGATGCTCTCGGCCCTCGAGACCGCCAAGCGGCGCGGGTCGCGAATCATCACTATCAATCCCTTGCCCGAGGCGGGCCTGACCCGCTTCAAGAACCCCCAGAAACTGCGGGGACTCATCGGCGAGGGGACGGTTCTGACCGACCGCTTCGTGCCAGTGCGACTCAGTGGCGACCTGGCGCTCTTCGCCGGCGTGAACAAAGCATTGCTCGAACGTGAGGACGCCCGACCTGGCACCGTGTTCGACCACGACTTCATCGCGCAATACTGCGACGGTTTTGACGATGCGTGTGCGCAGTGGCGAGAGATCGCGTGGCCGAGCATCGAGTCGCTCAGCGGCATCACGCGCGCCGAGATCGAATCCATGGTCGACGACGTCGTCGCGGCGCGCAGTGTGATCGTGTGCTGGGCCATGGGCATCACCCAGCACCGCAACGCCGTCGCGACCATTCGCGAGATCGTGAACTTCCTCTTGCTGCGTGGAAATATCGGGCGCCCCGGGGCAGGTCCGTCACCGATCCGCGGCCATTCCAACGTCCAGGGCGACCGCACGATGGGCATCTGGGAGAAGATGCCCGACGCATTCCTCGACCGTTTGGGAGCGGAGTTCGACTTTGCGCCGCCGCGTGAGCACGGCTATGACACCGTCGAGACCATCCGTGCGATGCGCGACGGCGAGATCGACGTGTTCTTCGCCCTGGGGGGCAACTTCGTGGCGGCGACGCCTGACACGGCGTTGACGGAGACGGCGATGGCAAGGTGCACGATGAGTGTGCACGTAGCGACGAAATTGAATCGGTCGCATCTGTATCACGGCCGCGAGGCGTTGCTGTTACCCTGCCTGGGCCGCTCCGAACGCGATGTCCAAGCGTCGGGCGAGCAGTTCGTCACGGTTGAGGACTCGATGAGCATGGTTCACTCCTCGCGCGGCCGGCTGGAGCCTGGGTCGGCGCAGCTACGTAGTGAGGTGGCCATCGTGGCCGAGTTGGGCCACGCCCTCTTCGGGGACGAGATGGGATGGAGCGAGATGAAAGACGACTACCGGCTCATCCGCCAACACATTTCACGCGTGGTCGAGGGTTTCGACGACTTCGAGAACCGCGTCGCGCATCCGGGTGGGTTCATGCTGCCGCGCGGACCCTATGACTCGCGAGTCTTTCCCACCACGACGGGCAAGGCCCGCTTCAGCGTCAACCCCCCGGACGCGCCAGAGGTTCCGCCCGGGCACTTCTTATTGCAGACCATGCGCTCGCACGACCAGTTCAATACCACCGTGTACGGCCCCGATGATCGCTACCGCGGCATCATGGGCGGTCGAAACGTCGTCTTCGTCAACGTCGATGACTTGGCCGAACAATCCTTGGCTGATGGTGACGTGGTCGACTTGGTGAGTGTGTGGCACGGCGAGGAGCGGTACCTACGCGGCGTGCGGTGCGTCGCCTACCCCACGCCGCGTGGTTGTGCGGCGACGTACTTCCCTGAAGCCAACGTCCTGGTGCCGCTTGATTCGACTGCGGTGCAGAGCAACACGCCCACGTCGAAGTCGCTGGTGGTTCGACTCCAACGATCGGTCCCGACCTGAGGCATCCCCTCGGGGCCTACGTGGTCGTGGTGGTCACTCGCTGCGGGTGCGAATAGATCACGAAGGAGGGGTCGCGAAGGAATCCCACCAGCGTCACCCCCGATTCGTCGGCCAGGTCGGCGGCGAGTGACGAGGGCGCCGACACCGCGCACAGCATCGATATGCCGGCCATGATGGCCTTTTGCACCAGTTCGAACGAGGCCCGTCCCGACACCAGCAATATCGTGCCGCGCAGGGGGAGTCGAGTCTCGCGCAGGGCCCACCCCACCACCTTGTCCACGGCGTTGTGACGTCCCACGTCCTCGCGCAGCACCAGTAATTCCGCACTCGCCGCATCGAACAGCGCCGCGGCGTGTAATCCGCCGGTCGAAGCGAATAACTCTTGGGCCTCGCGCAGGCGATGCGGGAGAGACACCAACAACTCCGGACTCACTCGTAGCGGGTCCTCACGGACGTCGAAACTCGATCGAGTTCGCACCGCGTCGATCGACGCCTTGCCGCAGAGCCCACACGAACTCGTGGTGAAGAAGGCCCGCGCCACGCTCGGGTCGGGTGCGGGCACGCCGGGGGCGAGAGTGAGGTCGAGCACGTTGAATCTGTTGACCCCGTCCTCGCCGGCGCCCTCGCAGAAGCGCATCGCGGTGAGTTGACGAGAGTTCGAGATGACGCCCTCGCTGACGAGGAATCCCGCCGCCAGGTCGAAGTCGTTCCCCGGCGTGCGCATCGTGATGGCGAGTGATTGCCCGAGCACTCGGATTTCGAGGGGCTCCTCGCCGGCGAGTGCATCACGTACGGACACGCGAGGTTCGCCGACTCTCACCCGCGTGACGCGGCGCTCAGGTGTCGAACGGCTCACGGAGCTCCTCTCGGGTCGGTCGCTCTCGAGAACGTCGAGAACGTTCAGGTGGCGATAACGACGTAGAGCCTAATGAGCCGTCCCCGTCTCGCGGCGGCGTGGTCACTGGGCTGGCGCAGCGTTATCATTCGGCGATGACCTCCTCGACACAATGGATCCAGGACTTCGCTCGACGTCTCGGGGTCGAACCGCCCAGCGCGGAGGACGTCGCCACGATCCTCAACGTCGCGGGGGTGGCGGCTCACGCCTCGGAGCGTACGGCAGCGCCGGTGGCGTGCTGGCTCGCAGCTCGCCACGGGCTCGATCCTTCGCAGGCGCTCGAGTTAGCCCGCTCGGTACCAGTGGACGTCCAGCCCTAGACGCGGATGCCGAGGCGGCGCGCGTCGTCGAGTGTGTCGACATCGTCGAATGTTTCGCGGCTGGCGTATGCGCTCCACTGCGACTCCTCGAGCAGAACGACATCGGCCGATGTGACGAGGTGGCGCAGCGACCGCTCGCCAGCCAGCACCAGATCTGCCACGGCGTCCAGGTCGCGCGTACTCCATCTCGCCAGTAGAGGCTGTGCGTGACCTTGGACCACTGGGACGACTGACGCCGGGGAATCGTAATGGAGGAGGAATCGCAGCAGTTCCTCGGTTAGAAGGGGCAGGTCGCAGGCGATGACCAGGGCGCCCCCGCGGTGACCACGCTCTCGTAATGCGTGTCGTCCGGCGTCGATGGCGGCGAGGGGTCCGGTCCCCGCGGGCTCCTCACGCACGACGGCCAACCCGGACGAGCCGGGCCCAACTTCAAGAGCGGTGTCGACCACGCGCTCGACCAGCTGACCCGTGCGACGAGCCAGGGTCATTCCTTGGACGACGAGTTGAGTCTTGTCGCGGCCCATGCGAGTACTCGCCCCGCCGCTGAGCAGTAGCGCGGCGAACTCCACTCGCTGAGGGTCGTCGCGAGTCGTCACTCGTGAGCGAGGGGCTGTGAGCGGCCCCAGTCCCCTGACGTTCCGCCACTCTTGGAGAGGATCACCGCATCCTCGACGTGGGCACCAGCGTCGAGGTGAAGCAGGGAGTTCACCAGACTTAACGCCGCGAAGGAGCAGGCCGTGAGGGCCTCCATCTCAACACCCGTGCGATCCACGGTCACCACCCGTGAAAGAACTTCGGCGCCGCGAGGATGGCGTTCGATGTCGACGCTCACCTCGTGCAACGCCAGCGGGTGACAGAGTGGAATCAGATTCGCAGTGTTCTTCGCGGCGAAGATGCCCGCCAGTCGGGCGGCGGTAATCGGGTTCTGGCCGTCCGTGGGAGTGGCCAGCGTCGTCGGGTCGACGAAGGAAATCAGGAGGCATCGGGCCTCGGCGACCCGTCGAGTGGCTGCCTTGTCAGCGACATCGACCATTTTGATCCTGCCATCGTGATCGACGTGAGAAAGAGTCGGATCGCTCACCGGTGTGTCCTCTTGCTCGGACGAGGTGAAATGCACCTGGTCTCCATGTGCGCGATGCTAGCCGGGCCTCGTCTCGACAGATGCCGGGAAGGTTCGCGCCGTCGCAACGTTAGGCTTCTGGCGTGAAGACCGATGACGTGGGACGAGGGGTAGGTCCTGCAGTGCGCACCGCCGTCGGCCTCTCGGTAAAGCCAGCGCGGTCCGTCGCGACGGGCGAAGTGGGCCCGGCGACGTCCGACATGCCGATCAGCGGACCACTGGTGGATACCTACGGACGGGTTCACCGCGACCTGCGCGTCTCGGTGACGGATCGCTGCAATCTGCGCTGCGTGTACTGCATGCCCGAGAACATGACCTTCATGGATCGCCGCGAACTGATGAGCTTTGAAGAGATCGCCAGGGTGGTGCGTGTCGCGAGGGGCTTGGGCGTGACGTCGGTGCGCCTGACGGGGGGAGAGCCACTCGTGCGTCGAGGACTCGCCGACCTGGTCGCGATGATCGCGGCGGCGGGCATCGAGGACATCTCATTGACGACCAACGGCGTGCTGCTCGGTGCGCAGGCGCAGTCACTGAAGGCGGCGGGTCTGACCCGAGTGAACATCAGTTGTGACTCGCTTCGCCCCGAGCGCTTCGCTGCCATTCGCCGGCGCGGGAACCTGTCGACGGTGCTCGAGGCCATGGATGTCGCTGAGGGCGCCGGTCTGGCGCCGCTCAAGGTCAACGTCGTCCTGCTGCGTGGCCAGAATGATGACGAGATCGAGGACTTCGCGGCCTTGGCGCGCGAGACCGGGCGCGTCGTGCGCTTCATTGAGTTCATGCCCCTGGATGCGCAGGGGGAGTGGCAGCGCGAACGACTGGTGACGGGACGAGAGGTATTGGCACGGATCAACGAGCGCTGGCCGTTACACGCGGTTGAAGGCTCCTCGCACGTGGCGCCCGCTGAGCGATTCCGTTTCGACGACGGCCGTGGAGAGATCGGACTGATCTCCTCGGTGTCGGAACCGTTCTGTGGGACGTGTGACCGCCTGCGACTCACCGCCGAAGGTTCGGTGCGAAACTGCCTCTTCTCCGACGATGAGCTGAGCGTGCGTGACGTGCTGCGAGGTTCGAGCGACGATGAGGCGGTCGCAACGCTGTTGCGCCGCGCGGTGTGGGCCAAGTTCCCCGGTCACGCGATCAATGAGGAGAACTTCCTCGCACCGCGGCGCTCGATGTCGATGATCGGCGGTTAACGACACCGTTGCCTCAGTTGAGGGAAAGACCCTCGATTCCGTCGATGCTCGTGAGGTTCTCCTACGTCCAGTACGAACGGATGCCCTCGGGGCCCTTACGTTCGATCCATTGGACCATGGTGGGCCGATGCTCGACGAACTCCAGGAAGGGGACGCCGAAGCCGCACGAGTCCGAGACCCGCTCGAGGTCCACCACAATGATCGCGCGCACTCCCACCCCGTCGGCCGTCGGGAAATGATCGGAGAAATCGTCGAACGTCTTCGCCATCAGTCACTTATGGTTGGCCGGCGCATGTGGCGGAGAGTCAGGCCTCTCTCAACCACGCGTCCACCAGTGCCATCAACATCTCGGGGTCCACGCGAGTAGGTTCATTGAACCCTCGAACCCTCGAACCCTCGAATGCTTGAACGAGGAGACACGGCGCCTCTACGGCATCGGCGGGGATCGTTGCATTGCCGAGCGCCACTGAAGAAAATCGGAGCAATTTCGAGAGTAAATCGGTTCCATGGTGGCAAGTACGGCGGTGAAGCCGACTCGTATTCGCACCATTGTGTGACGGTTGGCGGCGTCGCCAAATTAGGGTGAGTGCGTGTACGCGAAAGACGAGATTGATTGGATCGTGGTGAGTGCCGCACCTCTCGAATGTGACGCCATCGCAATGTGGGTGTCGCGTCCCGAGTGTGGCGCCGTCGTGACGTTCCTCGGCACTGCTCGTTCGAGTTCCTCGACCGGTCACGAGATCATCGAGCTCGAATACGAGACCAGTACCGAGCTGGCCACGGCGCGCATGGTCGAGGTCGCGAAGGTCGCTCGCGAACGGTGGCCCACTCTCGGCGCCGTCGCCATTCATCATCGGATCGGCTCCGTCGCCCTCGAGCATCCCGCCGTGGCGGTCGCGGTGTCCGCCCCTCATCGTCAGGCGGCGTTCGAGGCGGCGCGCTACTGCATCGACGCCGTCAAGAAGTCGGTGCCGATGTGGAAGCGCGAGGTCTGGGTGGGTGGATCGGCGTGGAGTCAAGAGGCCCACGACATCGTGGAGGCGCGCGATGCGTGAACTTGTCACGACGTTGGTGCATCGTGGTGGCGTGACGTCATGATTGAACTTCGCGAAGCCAAGGATTTCGTCGTCAGCGACCTGGAGGCGCTCGGCGTGCAAGAGGCATCCCTCGACGAAGCCCTAGGTTGCGCGCTGGGGGTCGACGTGGTGGCCAGGGAGCAGGTGCCGGGCTTCGCGAACTCGTCGATGGACGGCTTTGCCCTGCGCGGCGCCGAGACGTCCGCCGCGCCCACACGCCTGCGTATTGTCGATTCGATCTTCGCGGGACAGGTGTCGTCACTCGAATTGGGCCCCGGAGAAGCGATGCGGATCATGACGGGTGCTTCCATCCCTGCGGGGGCCGACGCGGTCTGCCCGGTGGAGGACGTCGTGGTCGAGGGCAGCGACGTCGTCATCTCGCGAATGGTGCAGCCGGGCGACAGCGTGCGCCGCGCCGGCGGTGACGTCCAAGTGGGACAGCTCTTGTTGTCCGCCGGTGCGGAGTTGACGCCAGCGGCGATCGGGGTATTGGCCGGTCAAGGATTCGCGTCGGTGCTGGTGCATCGACGACCAGTCGTGGGCGTGCTTTCCACGGGTGACGAATTGGCGCTCACCACCGATGAACTCGCTCCCGGACAGATCCGTGATTCGAATCGACCGTTGTTGCTGGCGTTGCTGCGCTCCTCGGGATTCGACGCCGTTGATTTGGGGGTGGTCGCCGACGGGTACGAGGACATCAAACGGCGGATCTCGGAGGCGGCGCACCACTGTGACGCCGTGGTGTCGACGGGCGGCGTGAGCATGGGCGACGTCGACTTCGTCAAGGGAGTGATCACCGAGTTGTCCGCAGGAGGTGCACGAACGATGCAGGTAGCGATCAAGCCTGCGAAGCCCTTCGCCTTCGGTCGAGTTGGCGCCGCACAGACACCGGTATTCGGCCTGCCCGGTAATCCGGTGTCGACGCGCGTGAGTTTCGAACTCTTCGTACGCCCGGCATTACGGATCTTGGGCGGGCATCGGCACATCGAACGGCTCGAGGTGCAAGCCATCCTCGACATCGAACTAGCGACCCCTCGCGACGAGAAGTTGCATCTTGTCCACGTGGTGGCGTCGATGGGCGACGATGGCCGGCTGCACGTGACCGACGCCGCGGCCCACTTCTCGCACCTCTTGAGTGCGATCGTGGGGTGCAACGCCATCGCGAAACTGGTTCCCGGTCATTCGTACGGAATCGGTGACAGCGTGCGGGCGATGGTGTTGGACGCGGACTCGCTGGCGCCTCGATGACGCGGATCCTCCTGCTGGGACCGGCACGGGAGGCGGCTGGCGTTCGCGACGACGTGATCGATGGGGCGAACGTGGCTGACGTGTTGGCCATCGCCGTGCGTCGCTACGGCCCAGCGTTTCAAGAGGTGCTGTCGGTCAGCAAGGTCTGGGTGAATGGCGAACCGTCGTCGCCCGATCAATCGGTGGGTCCTCAGGACGAGGTGGTGGTGTTGCCCCCGATTTCGGGCGGGTGAACCTCGCCCGCGCCCGCGAGGAGGTCGAGGGCGTGCGGAATGAGGGAGAGGACGGCGTCGAGGCACTCCAAGGCCGCGGTCGGTGAGCCGGGCGTGTTGATGATGAGGCTTCGACCCAACGTGCCGCTGCGCGACCGCGACAAGGCACCGTAGGGACTGGTCGAACGCATCAATTCAGAGAATCCTGGCGCCTCTCGGTCGATCACTTGCAGGGTGCCCTCTGGTGTCAGGTCGCGAGGGGCGAATCCCGTGCCGCCCGTCGTCACGATGAGTCCCGAGAATCCCTCGGCCATCGATATCAGCGCGACCGCGACCGAATTCGCCCCGTCAGTGACGACGCGATGTTCGTCGACGAGGAAGTCGGTACTCTCGAGCCGTTCATAGAGGAGGGGTCCCGCTCCGTCGTCGCGCTGTCCAGCACTCACTGAGTCCGAGACGGTCAGGATCTTCGCGTGATGCGCCACACGAAGAGAGTACGTGACGATGAGAGGTCTCGCCCTCGCGGGGGGGGACGTGTAAATTTGACCGTGGACGATGACGCGATTGGTGGTGCGCGAGACGTGGCGACGGGGGATGGAATCCGGGTCGCCACGGCTCGAAGTCGGGTGACCATGAGCGAGCCCACCGCGCGCCTCGTCGAGTCCAACGCCCTGAAGAAGGGTGACGTCTTGGGGGCGGCGCGCTACGCCGCGGTGCAGGCGGCGAAGTCCGCCGGAGCGTATCTACCGCTCTATACGCCCCTCAGTGCACCGTTAGCGCACGTGACGTTCGAGGTGGGCGAAGATTTCGTCGACGTGCGAGTGGACGTCCTTGGTCAGGGTCTGGAGGGGCGGATGCCCGCACTCAGCGCGGCCACCGTGGCGGCGCTGACGATCTTTGACATGTGCAAGGCCGTCGATCGTACGATGAGCATCGGACATGTGGAGTGCGTCGACGTTGAAGAGTCCGGGAACGAATGAAAGTCAAAGGCGTTCGAACCGACGCGCCTTAGAGGAGTGATGAGAGGTTGTCCTGGGCGTCCCTCAAGTGGTGCTCCGCCTCGTGCACCGCTTGTGCCGCGGCCCAACCGATGGTGACCTGATACGGAGTGGCGCCGCTGTAGGTCAGAGTCCGTGCGAAGTCGTCGGCGTCGAGTGAGGCGACAGTCTTGAGAAACAGCCTGGTCAACATGGAGAGTTCTGCCACCACTTCATCAGCGGTGTCCAGATGATAGAAACCGCGTGCGATTCGTTCCTCTCGGTTCATGGCCACGCCCGTGGGGGCGTCCACGATCGCGGCGAGCATGATTCGTTCGCGGATCGAGATCATTACGTCGCGCAGGTGACCGCCGTATTCGAGGATCGACCATCGCTCGGCTGACGGACGTAGTGCGACGAGATCGCCGGCGGCGACGATCACCTCGGCGAAGGTCTCGGTGGCGGCGAGCAGACGTGGAGAGATCACGCTGCGATCGGCGCTCTCCCACGAGAAACCACACACGTCACAGACAGTGGGAGCAGGCACGATTTCAATGTAGCGGTGGCATCGTGACGCCTGACGCCTGACGCCTGACGCCTGACGCCTGACGCCTGACGCATCGCGCAACCATTGGCGGCGCACTGAGTTTCTGTACCCTGGGGTGATGCAGATCGATTTGGTCACCATCGTCGTCGATCAATACGACGAGGCACTGCGTTTCTTCGTGGACGTGCTCGGATTCGACTTGGTCGAGGATTCCGCGTCCTTGACCAACGATGGACGCGCCAAGCGATGGGTGGTCGTGCGTCCACCACATGCGCAAACGGGTCTACTGCTCGCCCAGGCGGACGGTGACGATCAAGAGGCGGTGGTTGGTAACCAGACGGGGGGGCGCGTCGGGTTCTTCCTGCGGGTCGACGACTTCGAGGCCACACTGGCCCGCATGATGGCAGCGGGGGTGGAGTTGGTCACGGTACCGCGAGAGGAGTCCTACGGCAAGGTCGTGGTGTTTCGCGACCTCTGCGGGAACCGCTGGGATCTCCTTGGTCCACGACCAGCGTGACGGGATCCTCCTAGAGGTTGATAAATGACCTGATCACGAAGAGTTGAGCGTCGAATTGTCCGTCGCCCACGTCGCCTGTTGAATTCTTCGCAAACGGGACTTGACATCCGAACACTAGCGATATATCGTTATAGTACCAAGTAAGTACCAAATAGGTCCTTACAAGAACTTTGGAGGAACCAAGTGTTTAACGAAAGCAATTTTTCAAGAAGCGAACAGAACGACCACGAGCAGGGTCGTCGACGTCGGGGACCCGGTCATATGCACGGCTTTGACGGACCATTCCGCGGTGGACCGATGCGACGTGACGGACGCCGTCAGCGCCGCGGCGATGTCCGCGCCGCCGTCCTCGTCCTTCTCGACGAGAAGCCCAGCAACGGGTACCAGCTCATCCAAGAACTCACGGAGCGCTCAAACGATACGTGGCGACCGAGCCCCGGCTCGATCTATCCCGTTCTGCAGCAACTCGAGGACGAAGGTCTGGTGCAAGTCAGCACGTCCGGGACCGGACGCACCTACGCCCTGAGTGACCCCGGTCGTCAACTGGTGGCCGAGCAGCGTGAGCAACTCGGTCGTCCCTGGGAGAACACTGACGGTGGCGCCAACGCCTCCGCGCGTGAGCTCATGGGTACTGGTCGTCAGGTGCTTTTGGCCGCTCGCCAGGTCTTGATGGCGGGTTCCGAGGCGCAGGTGGCCAAGGCAACTACCATCCTGGCCGATGCTCGCCGGGCACTGTACGGCATTCTCGCCGAGGGTGACGACGCGTAGGCGTTCATTGCTCGACGTGACAAGTCGAGCAACCGTGACCACGAAGTCTGCAACACGACGCGCCGGGACTCCCGGCGCGTCGTGTTGCAAATGCGACCCGTAAACGCAGTGTTCAGGGTTGAGGCGCGAACGTACTCCCTAGCGCGTGGTGAGTCTCGTCACGACTCGTAGCCGACTGAGACGTGCGGCGACGAGGGCGCCAATGGCCGAGAAGACGAGCGAACCGATGATGTCAATTGGATGATGTACGTGCGCGGCGACACGCGCCGCTCCGACCGCCACGGCGATCACGAGGAGGACGGCTCCGACCTTTTGCGAATAGCTCACGATGGTGAAGCCGAGCAATGAGATGAAGAGCGCGTGATCCGAAGGGAATCCGTTGTCCGCCGCGTGAGGAAACAGTGGCTTGATGTGATCAGTGACGAAGGGCCGCGGATCGTAGTAAATCCGGCTCGCGATGGCGGACAACGCCAGGGCGAGGATGCCACCGATGACCAAACGAATGACCAGTTCAATCTTGACCGGGGTGGATGAGAGCAGCCAGTACCCCGCGGTGACGAGGACGGCCAGGTAAAGAAAATATTGGGCGACGAAGACGATGACTGAGTCCATCCATCGATTTTACTGATCAGGCGTAGTGGCGGACGTCCCCTCTGCTTGACTGGACGTGACGAGGATTACGCAAGATCCATGTGAGGAACGATGCCCCAGGGCTAGTGCGAGAGGGGGAGGGAGTGGGCCACTACGTGTTGGCGATCGATCAAGGGACGACGAGCACCAAGTCGATGGTCGTCGACGCTGAAGGTTCGATACGTGCAACGGCGAGTGCCGAGTTTCACCAAATCTTTCCTCAACCGGGTTGGGTGGAACATGATCCGCACCACGTGTGGATCAGTGTGCTCGATACGATGCGCGCCGCACTGGCGGGCGCCGGCATCGACGCCAGGGAGCTCGCGAGCGTGGGCATCACGAATCAGCGCGAGACCGTGGTGCTTTGGGAACGCCATTCGGGACGACCCGTCTACAACGCTATCGTTTGGCAGGATCGACGTACCGCGTCACGATGCGAGGAGTTGGATCGCGACGGCGCTGGTCCCCGCGTTCGATCACTCACCGGGCTTCGCATCGATCCGTACTTCTCAGCCACGAAAATTGCGTGGATCCTGGACCACGTCGAAGGACTGCGTCCCCGAGCTGAGCGCGGCGAGATCTGTGCGGGCACTATTGATTCGTGGCTTCTGTGGCAGTTGACCAATGGGCGCGTGCACGCCACCGACTCCACGAACGCATCGCGGACGTTGCTCATGGATCTGCACCGCGTCGCGTGGAGCGACGAGCTGTGCCAACTTTTCAACGTGCCGCGCCCTGTACTGCCACGGATCGAACGAAGTGAGTTCCACTTCTGCGAGAGTGAGCCGACGTGGCTGGGATCGAACGTCGTGGTGGGGGCCATCCTCGGTGACCAGCAGGCGGCGTTGCTCGGGCAGGGATGCGTCGCTCCTGGACAGACCAAGAACACCTACGGCACTGGTTCATTCGTGTTGCAGCACACAGGCTCAAGTCCCCTCACGGAGGCGGGCTCGCTCATTGCGACGGCGGCGTGCACCGAGCATGGCGTCGCACAGCAGTACGCCCTCGAGGGTTCGATCTTCGTCACGGGAGCCGCCATCCAGTGGTTGCGCGACGGACTGGGCATCATCGACCACGTCCACGAGTCAGAAGCACTAGCCGCGAGTCTCAGCGACAACGCCGACGTGTGGTTCGTGCCCGCCCTGACCGGTCTCGGGGCACCGCAGTGGGATCCCCACGCACGCGGGACGATCCTCGGCGTGACGCGCGGCACCACGCGCGCGCACCTGGCACGCGCCGCGCTTGAGAGCATCGCCTATCAGACCCGCGACGTGGTGGACGCCATGAACACGCAGTCGGGAATCCGACTCAGCGAACTCCGCGCCGACGGTGGCGCCACGCAGAATCGATGGCTCATGCAATTCCAATCGGACGTTCTTGGTGTGCCGGTCGCGGTGGCGCCGTCGGCGCAGGCCACGCTGTTGGGTGCGGCGTACGCCGCGGGAGTGAGCGCCGGACTCTGGAGCAGCCACGACGAGCTGCCACGTAACCTGACTGCGGGCGTTCGATATGAGCCAGCCATGAGTGCTGATCAGCGCGACTCGCTCCATCGACGATGGTCGTTGGCGCTGGAGCGATCACGCGAGTGGACGCAGTAGTCGTTTCGTCAACATGCGACCGTAATCTCGACGACGAGACCCTGCGCCTCAGTCAGGCCATAGGAGTGGTGTAGACATCACTCTGTGAAGTTGAAGCTCGACTTGCATGACATCTATAACCGAGGCGGCGACATTGATCGGGCGCTACGGGCCGTCATCGATGAAGCGGTCGACAAGGGTGTCCGATTGGTCGAGATCATTCCGGGCAAGGGCAGCGGGCAATTGAAAAAACACGTCCTGCGGTTTCTCGACCAACCAGAGATCAAGGTCCTCTATCACCGCATCGAGAAGGATTCTCACAATTTCGGCCGGATTTTCGTCCACTTTCGACCGAAGTAGCACGTTGCGTTCGCACTCATCGCCGTATCGCAGCGATGATCATGGTCACGGGTGAGCGTCGACGCAAGCTGTCGGCCCAGGCAATAGTGTTCGGGTGGTGGATCTGAATTACTCGGAGTCAATATTCATCGCCCGCCGCGGCGAAGAACTCTACGACATGGTGTCGGACGTCACGCGAACGGGCGAATGGAGCCCCATCTGCAAAGCGTGCTGGTGGGATGAGGGCGACGGTCCTTGGGTCGACGCTTGGTTCACGGGGCGAAATGAGACGCCCGAACGAACCTGGGAGACACGGTCGCAGGTCGTCGCCGCCCAACGGGGCGAGGAGTTCGCCTTCCTCGTTGGAGGTGCGTGGGTTCGCTGGGGTTTCCTCTTCGCACCGAGTGGCGCCGGCACATTAGTGACCGAGACGTGGGAATTCTTGCCAGCGGGAATCACGCGGTTCTTTGAGCGTTATGGTGACGACGCGCCGGCTCAGATCGAGGACCGCACTCACGCCGCGCACCGTGGGATACCGGCCACCCTCGCAGCGATAAAGACGATCGCGGAGTCGGCGTGATGAGGGTTCCCGCCAGGGAGGGAATAGGCAATGGCTAAGGGCACCAAAGACGATCCGTGGCTTTTGACGACCCCACCAGGTTCGTCGAGTTATTCCATGTACAAAGACGAGCAGGCGACTCCACCCGAGCTCGTCTGCCAAGTGGGATCGACTACCCTGAAGTACCTGTGGCGGTCCGTCGACGATCTGCACACCTGGCTAGTGCGCCAGGGTGACTGGGTCCTGTTGGGAGCCGTGGATGAGAACAAGGCGGCCGTCGAAGGGACAGTCGAGGCGTGGGGTCGCTCGCCCGAGAACCCAGTGGGCGGCTGGTACGGGTTGCGCAAGGGCTATCGCGGTCGCTTCGCCATGTATCTGCCGCCGCTCCTCGAGTCACTGGGACTGGCCGAGGTGACGCACGATCCGCGTAACAACTCCATGAGGGCTAAGTAGAGCGACCTGACGGAGTGGCGTGGCCGTGTGATGGCCGTCCGACATGCTCGTGGACGTCATCATCCGCCACGTCAGTCTGGGAGCGAATGCAACGGTTCGTTCGGCACCGAAGAGTCCATCTGGCGACAACGCGCATAGGTCACGCGAATCGACTCGGTTGACGTCTCTTCAGAACCAGGGTCATGCACACGTTGTCGTCGCTCGATGAATAATCACCGAATGGTTCGCACACCTTGAAACCCGAGTTCTCGTAGAGCGAACGAGCGGCGGCGAAACCCGAGGAGTTGCCGGTCTCCAAACTGACGCGACGCGCGCCACGACTCCTCGCAACTGTGATCAGGTGATTCAACATTGAGCGTCCGACGCCTCGGCGGCGTGCCAACTGAGCGGTATGCATCGACTTGATCTCGAGGTGGCCATCGCTGACTATTCGAAGTGCGCCGATGGCGAGCAGTTCTTCGCCGTCGCGACACGAGTACAACTCCAAGTCATCATCGAGCATCGCTTCGGCGGGCAGGGCGAAGACGTGGCACAAAGGCGTCTGGGCTCGAGCGAATTCCAGGTGGTTGTTGATCAGTGATACGACGTCGGGCGATCGGGGGTCATCAAGTTGGATCGCCAACGCCACGGGGCCAGAGTAGTGCGCTGGTGCGTGCAGCGCTCGATGGTATCGGGGACCTCGTGGTCAATCAGTTAGGACGTGAGCAGTCCATCGATGACGACGCCGAGCATGGAGGAGATGTCGGCATCTTTGAGCGTCACTTGATCGGCGACCACCGCTACCCCGCCGATGAGACGACAGACTTCTAGCGAATCCACGTCGCTGCGGATGACTCCGTCGTCTCGGAATCGATTTAGTACTTGCTCATTGGCGAGCCGCAGCACTTCGCACTTAGAGAAGATGGGTGACTCCGGATTGCCCATCGCGGTAGTGAACTTCGCGGGACCACCTTTGTTGCGGCTGATACGAGAGACGTAGGTAGCGAACCATTCCAGGAGGACCTCGCGAGCGGGGGCCGTACTGGTGACGGCGTCGGCTGCCGCTGACTCGATCTGTGCCATCCAACTCTTGACGACGGCGTCGATCAGATCCTCGCGAGAAGGGAAGTGACGATAGAGGGTGCCCGGTCCGACCTGCGCTCGAGTGGCGATCTCGTCAAGGGGGGCGTCCATGCCTCTTTCGGTAAAGACTTCGGCAGCGATTGCGACGATTTTGTCGTAGTTCTTCTGAGCATCAGCACGCATCACAAAACCCTTGCTAAACGGAGATACTCTCCGTATACTGGTAAGCGGAGAACATCTCCGTTCACTCTAGCGCCGAAAGTTCCAACTTTCCAGCAGGTGAACTCTATTTCCTGGATCACCCGTCCGAAAAGGAGTTTTATGCCCTTCTCACTTCATCGTCCTCGGCCCGCATCGATTGCGCTGGCCGTCATCGTGGCGTGCCAATTGATGTTCGTTCTTGACGCCACAGTCGTCAACATCGCTCTGGTACCTATCGCGAACACCCTGCATTTCTCCCGGGCGAATCTGGCCTGGGTGATCGACGCGTACAGTCTGACCTTCGGTGGCCTTCTCCTGTTGGGTGGCCGCGCCGGCGACGTGTTCGGTCGTCGTCGACTTCTCATGGGCGGATTGGCACTCTTCACGTTGGCCTCCCTGATGGGCGGCCTGGCGTCCACCGCGAGCATGTTATTGATCGCCCGTGCCGTGCAAGGGGTCGGTGCGGCGATGGCGGCGCCCAGCACGTTGAGCCTGATCAGTTCGATCTACGAAGAAGGCCCGGCTCGTAACAAGGCCTTGGGCGTGTTCACGGCCGTCTCGGCGGGCGGCGGGTCGCTCGGTCTCATCCTGGGTGGCGCACTCACGTCGTGGGTGTCGTGGCGTTGGGTTTTGATGATCAACGTGCCGATCGGCATCGCGGTGATCATGCTGGCGCCCCGATTCGTTCCCGAGCCCCCACGCAATGG
>Ga0182030_10000733_pt1 | contig 64055 bp, 43 predicted proteins | sample 812S3MmetaG_FD_121299 | JGI IMG/M metagenome (GOLD analysis project Ga0182030, IMG submission 121299) | Permafrost microbial communities from Stordalen Mire, Sweden - 812S3M metaG (Illumina Assembly) | ecosystem: Environmental > Terrestrial > Soil > Wetlands > Permafrost | place: Sweden... | reverse complement strand
GACGAATGACACTGCGCGGTGCGCTGCTCGGCGCGAGCATGCTGGTCCTGCCAATGATTGCCCCAATGAACGCCCAGGCCCAGACCATCGAGGGTCCATATGTCGCGGGGGGGCTGGGATTCGATTTCCTACAGGATGAGAACCCCAGGTTCGGGCTTTCCGGAGGCGTGGTGACCGGACATTCCCACCCTTATCTGGGCGGAGCCGGCGTATTGAGCATGGGTTGGGGCTTCGGTAACGGTTTCCGGGCCGAGCTCGAAGGCGACTTCATCGAGAACGGACTGCACAATCCGGGCGGCCTGGAAAAGAAGGCCGGCGCGATGGCCAACGTGCTTTATGACTTTGTCGGCGTGGTGCCGATGGTTCAGCCGTACGTCGGCGTGGGCGTCGGCTACCAGTGGGTGATCGATCAAGGTCTGCACGGCGCGGGTCCCGGCTATACCTACTACGATCCCGACCATAACCAGGGCGACTTCGCTTACCAGGCCATTCTGGGCGTGTCGTATCCGATCGACTCGGTTCCTGGGCTCGCGTTGACCGCCGAATATCGCTTCATGGGGCTGATGGGCGACCGGTCCTATGGCATCACCGTCACGCCAACCGCCGGGGCATCGAGCCATGGCGCGATCACCTTCCGGGACGACTACAATCACAGCGTGCTGATCGGCCTGCGCTATACGTTCGGGCAGGCTCCCGCGCCCGTTCCCGCCATGGCCCCGATGCCGGTCGCGGATATGGGAGCGAAGACCTTCCTCGTATTCTTCGATTGGGACAGAGCCGACCTGACCGATCGGGCATCCGGCATTGTCCGGGATGCCGCGTCTTTCTCGCGGTCCAATCAGTTCACGCGGATCGACGTGGACGGAAACACCGACACTTCGGGCACTCCGTCGTATAATCAGGGACTGTCGGAGCGGCGCGCGCGCGTGGTCGCCGGCGAGTTGGTCCGTGATGGCGTGCCGCAAAACGTGATTTCCATGCACGCTTACGGCGACACGAAGCTGCTTGTGCCGACCGGTCCCGGTGTGCGCGAGCCGCAGAATCGGCGCGTGGAAATCGTTTTTCATTAAGTACGCGTGACCGGGGGGGGCTGCTGGCGCGGCGCCCCCTCCATCCCCCGCGTCATGGCCGGAACAACCCCATCAAATAGACCGGTGAAGGCGAAGACCTTCCCCTGAACGTCATCCTCGATCCTTTCGTCGTCATCCTCGGGCCTTTCGTCGTCATCCTCGGGCCTTTCGTCGTCATCCTCGGGCCTTTCGTCGTCATCCTCGGGCTCGACCCGAGGATCGGCCCGACCAGGCACCTTGCCCGACTTTTAACGTCCTTGCGGATCGAGAGATCCTCGGGTCGAGCCCGAGGATGACGGGAAGAGGCGCGTTTTCCTCTCGCTCCACTTATCTTGATGCTTATGGGACAACGCCCCGGCCATCACGTTAACGATCCGAGCTACGCCGCCTGATACCCGATCACCGCCTTGATCTCGGTGAAATCATCCAGCGCCCACTTGCCATATTCCCGGCCATTGCCGGATTGCTTGTAGCCGCCGAACGGCGCCGCCGTATCGCCGGCCGGATAATTCACGAACACATTGCCCGCCCGCATTTCCGCCGCCACCCGGTTCGCGTGATCGCGATCCGCCGACTGCACATAAGCCGCGAGGCCGTAAACTGTGTCGTTCGCCAAACGAATCGCCTCCGCCTCGTCTTTGTACGGCAGGATCGACAGCACCGGCCCAAAGATTTCCTCTCGCGCGATGGTCATGTCGTTGCGCACGCCCGCGAACACCGTTGGCCGCACGAAGTATCCGCGATTCAGATGCTCCGGCCGTCCCGGCCCGCCGGTCACCAGTTCGGCGCCCTCATCGATACCGGCCTGGATCAGGCGCTGGATCTTGTTGAACTGAACCTCGCTGACCACGGGACCGATCGTCGTTTTCGAATCGGCGACGTCGCCAACGACGATCCGCTCGGCCGCCGCTTTGGCGATCGCCTTGACCTCATCGTGGCGATCGGCCGGCACGAACATGCGGGTCGGCGCGTTGCACGATTGCCCGCTGTTGCCCATCATCCCAACCACGCCCTTCGTCACCGCGGTCTGGAAATCCACATCCGGCAACAGGATGTTCGCGGATTTTCCTCCGAGTTCCTGGCACACGCGTTTGACCGTTGTGGCCGATGCCTGAGCCACCAGAATGCCGGCGCGGGTCGAGCCGGTGAACGACATCATGTCGATATCGGGATGAGCCGACATCGCGTTGCCGACAACCGCGCCCACGCCCTGGACCATGTTGTAGACTCCGGCCGGAACGCCCGCCGCGTGCATCACTTCGGACCAGATGATGGCGTTCAGCGGTGCCACCTCGGAGGGTTTCAGCACCATCGCGCAGCCGGCCGCGATCGCCGGAGCGACCTTGCAGACGATCTGGTTGATCGGCCAGTTCCACGGTGTGATCAAACCGACCACGCCGATCGGTTCGCGCGCGATCAGCGTCGAGCCCTCGACATCGTCGAACTTATAGGTTTCCAGCACTTCGATCATGCGCGTCAGATGCGCAATTCCGGTGCCGGATTGCGCCCGCAGCGCGAACGCCAATGGCGCGCCCATTTCGCGCGACAGCGTATCGGCGATGTCCTGCCGGCGCTTGTTGTATTCCGACAGAATGGCGCGCAGCAGATCCAGCCGTTGCGCCCGGGTCGTACGAGAATACGACGGGAACGCGGCGCGCGCGGCGGCGACGGCGCGGTCCACGTCCTTCGGACCACCGACGGCGATCTGGGTGAACGCTTCCTCGGTCGATGGATTAACCACGTCGAGCAGAACGGGCTGCAGCGGAGCCACCCATTCGCCATTCACATAATGTTGTTGTTCGTGTGCCATGTCGATTTCCTCCAGGCGAGATTAAGCGAAGTGAGGCATGATGTCCGAGGCCAGCAGTTCCATGGTCTCGGGATCGTTCTTGTAGACGCTGCTGATGAACATCTGCACGCCGGCGTCCTGGTACTGACCGATCAGGTCGGTCGCGCGCGCGGCGGTGCCGGCGAAACCCGGGAATGACGCGCCGACACCCAGGCGGCGGGTTTTCTCCGCCAGCGCAGCGTCGTCCCGTGCCAGCAACAAACTAAAGATGTTGGTGCGTTCGATCGTATCGTAGTCGCGCTGTTCCGCCTCGCAATGGGCGCGCAGCACGGCGTATTTGTGCTTCACCGCGTCCGGACTTCCCGCGACGTTGCAGGCATCCGCCAGGCGGGCCACCACGCGCAATGTCAACTGCTCACCGCCGCCGGCGATCATGATCGGCGGCCGAGGTTTCTGGATTGGCTTCGGCTCCAGGATCGCGTTTTCGGCGTGGAAATACTTGCCATGGAACGTCGTCCGCGGATTGGTCCACAACGCGATGATCAGGCGAACGGCTTCCTCCAACTGGCGAATGCGCACCGCCGGCCGCTGAGGAAACTCGAAGCCGTACTGGTGATATTCTTCCTCGAACCAGCCGGCGCCGATGCCCAGTGTCATGCGTCCGCGGCTGATCAGATCGACACCGGCGGCGATCTTCGCCAGATGCGCCGGATTGCGATACGCGACCGAGGACACCAGCGTCGCCAGCCGGATCCGTTTGGTCACGGCGGCCAGCGCCGACAACACGGTCCAGCCCTCGACGAACGGTTCGTCGGGCGCGCCGATATGGGCGATCTGAATCAGGTGGTCCATCACGGAGAACCACGCGAACCCGTGTTCCTCAGCCCAGAGCGCTTTCGCCTTGACGCCCTCGAACGCTTCCGCGGGGTCGGGACCGAACACCCAGGATGGATTGTGCACGCCAAATTTCATGGGATCGTCTCCTGATGCCCCACCGCCGCGGCATGGCCGCGACGGCGGGGTCAGATTGACTGTCACGTTTTGCCGTCGCGCGAAACTGTCCGGTATCCCCTCCGGCATCCCCTCTGGCATCCCCTCTGGCATCCCCTCTGGCATCCCCTCTGGCACCATTCCGCGTCCGAGCTGTTGATCCGCATCCACCCTGGACTGCTGGCGGACGCATCGCGCGATTGATCATTGGCGCGTGCCGTGTTTGGGTATCGTGTCATGCCAAAGCGAAAACAGACGACGGGGGAATCCGGGAAGTCCGGCGATCGCCTGAATATCAGGATCGATCTGGCGAACGGGCTGCGGATCGGCCCTGGAAAGGTGGCGGTGCTGGAGGAAATCGCTCGGTCGGGTTCGATTTCCGCCGCGGGCCGGGGGTTGCGCATGTCCTATCGCCGCACCTGGGAACTGGTTGAGGAATTGAACACCGGCCTCGGCACGCCGGTCGTGGAGACAGCGGCCGGCGGCAGCGGCGGCGGCGGCACGGTACTGACAACCGCCGGCAAAGCGGTCATCGAGCGTTATCGGGCGATTGAAATGGATACCGCCGTCGCGGCGCGGAAACATCTTCTGGCGCTCAACCGTTTCCGCGCCGGAAGGTAAGTCGCCAGAAGGTAACTCGATCGAGTGGTCTGCGGGCGAACCGGAGTTTGCATCATGGCGAAGGCGGTCATTCCGCTCGCGCTTTCCGCGCCGAGGAATTCGCCGCCGCCGGCTTGCCGGTTTCGTACCCTCCATGCATCACTTCGTTCAACAAACACCGCGGCACGTCGCGCGGTTTGCATTATCAGGCCGAGCCGTTTCCTGAAGCCAAACTCGTGCACCGCGCGGGAGGCGCGATTTTCGATGTCGCGATCGACTTGCCTCCCGACTCTCCGACGCGCTGCCAGTGGTTCGGCTTGAAGGTGACCGCGGCCAAAACGCCGATGCTGTCCATTCCGGACGACTTCGCGCAAGGCGTCCAGACAGTGGAGGACGCCAGTGAGGTGTTCTGCCAGATTGGCGAAAGCTACCGGGATGACCTCGCGCGCGGCGGACGTTGGAACGACAAGGCGTTCGGCATCCAATCGCCGATCGGCGTGCGGATCCTGTCATCAAGGGACGCCGAGTACCCATATTTCGCGCCCCCCGATTTTGCGCCCCCCGATATCGCGCCATGAGCGTGCCGAACCGCACCCGGTTGTTGCTGACGGGGGCGAGCGGCTTCATCGGCCGTCATTTGTCGCCACTGTTGCTCGCGGACGGTTATGAAGTTCATGTCGTGGCGCGAACGGTGCCCTCGGATTCCGCTGGCATGCACTGGCATCAGGCCGATCTGCTAGAGCCGGGAACGGCGCGGTCGCTCGCGAAATCAGTCGCGGCGACGCATCTGGTGCATCTGGCCTGGAACGTCACCCCCGGTGCGTTCTGGAATCATCCCGACAACCTCGATTGGGTTGCCGCGAGCCTGGAACTATATCGCGGTTTCGCGGAAGCCGGCGGACAGCGGGCGCTGATCGCGGGCACCTGCGCCGAATACGACTGGCGCCACGATCCGCTGGACGAAGCGACCACTCCGTGCGAACCGGCAACGCTCTATGGGACCGCGAAGCACGCGCTGCATTTGCTGCTGCGCGCGGCGGCGGCGCGGGACAATGTTTCGCTGGCATGGGCGCGCCTGTTCTTTCTCTACGGCCCAGGAGAGCCTCGGCAGAGGCTGTTACCCGACGTCATTACGTCAATTTCGCGCGGTCAACCGGCGCTTTGCGGCGACGGGCGCGCGGAGCGGGATTTCATGTACGTGACCGATGCCGCGCTCGCGTTGCGGGCGATCCTGAACAGCAGTGTTTCGGGACCAGTCAATGTCGCGTCCGGAACGTGCCTTCCGTTGCGGGAGGTGATCGAGACCGCTGCGTCATGCCTCGGGCGCCCGGATCTGGTCCGCCTGGGCGCGCGCCCCACTCCACTGGGCGAACCGACACGGCTCGCGGCGTCGGTCGCGCTGTTGCGGGACAGCGTTGGTTTCACGCCGCGCACAAATCTTTACGATGGGATCATGGCGTCGATCGCCTGGTGGCGCGAACAACTGGAGCGGGACACCATGGCCTGAGTTTTCGCCGGAATCGCGGTTGCCAGCTCTGGGCGACATGGCCACACTCGTCCGCGAACAGACGGCCATAAGTGAAGTTCCTGCCCGGAGGCCTCATGTCCCAAGGTTATCGTATCGGTTTCGACATCGGCGGCACCTTCACCGATTTCATCCTGCTCGATCCCCGCGATACGCGGATCCGCCTGCACAAATGCCTCACCACACCCGCCGATCCGTCGGTCGGCGCGTTGGAAGGGTTGGCGGAGATCGTCGCCGCCGCCGGCCTGACGCTGTCCGATATCGATGAAATCGTGCACGGCACGACGCTCGTCACCAACGCGCTGATCGAACGCCGCGGTGCGAAGCTCGGCCTGATCACCACGGCGGGCTTTCGCGACATCCTGGAGATGGGGACCGAACAACGCTACGATATTTACGACCTGTTCCTGCGCTATCCCGATCCGCTGGTACCGCGACGCCGCCGGCTTGAAGTCCCCGAGCGGATGGATCGAGACGGCAACACGATCGTTCCGCTCGATCGCGACGCGGTGCGCGACGCCGCCCGCCGGTTCGCCGCGGACGGTGTCGAGGCGGTCGCCATTTGCTTCCTGCACGCGTACCGCGATCCCGCGCATGAACGCGAAGCCGGCGAGATCGTTCGCGCCGTGCTGCCGGATGTCGCGGTGTCCCTGTCCTCGGACGTCGTGGCGGAACTCTGGGAATACCAGCGGCTGGTCACCACGTGCGCCAACGCGTTCGTGCAACCACTGATGGACAATTACGTGCGCCGGTTGGAGCGCGAACTTTGGCAACGCGGGTTCCGCGGCGCATTGACCTTGATGCATTCCGCCGGCGGGCTTGTGTCGCCGGAAACCGCGCGGGCGTTTCCGATCCGGCTGCTGGAATCCGGGCCGGCCGGCGGCGGCCTGGCGACCGCGTTCTTCGGCAAACTCTCCGGCCACGACGACGTAATCAGCTTCGACATGGGCGGCACGACCGCGAAAGCCTGCCTGATCGAGGATGGCCATGCCGCCATCGCCCCCGAAATGGAAGCCGCCCGCGTGCATCGTTTCAAGAAGGGTTCGGGCCTGCCGATCAAAGCGCCGGTTATCGATATGATCGAGATCGGCGCGGGGGGCGGATCGATCGCCGATATCGACGAGGTCGGGTTGCTGCGCGTCGGTCCACACTCGGCCGGCGCCGATCCAGGTCCCGCCTGCTATGGCCGCGGCGGGACCGCGGCCACGGTCACCGACGCCAATTTGTTGCTTGGCTATTACGACCCCGGCTTCTTCCTTGGCGGCCGCATGGCGCTCGACCGCGACGCCGCCGAACGCGCGCTGGCGACACTGGGCGCACGGATTGGTCTGTCTGCCATCGAAACGGCCTGGGGCATCCATCGCGTCGTGACGGAGAGCATGGCGGCCGCGGCGCGCATCCATATCGTCGAAAAGGGCAAAGACCCGCGGGCTTATGCGATGGTCGGGTTTGGCGGCGCGGGACCGGCGCACGCCGCCGGGGTCGCGCGCATTCTGGGCGTGACCGAACTGCTGATCCCGCCCGCGTCCGGTGCCGCTTCGGCGTTGGGCTTCCTCGCCGCGCCGCTGAGTTTCGAGCAGGTGCGCAGTCACCCGCTGCGGCTCGAAGAACCGGGCGCCGCCGCTCGTATCGATACCGTGCTGAATGAACTGACCGCGGAAACGCGCGCGCGGCTGGAAGCGGCGGGCGTCGATCCGGCCGACGTCGTGATCGAGCGCAGCGCGGACATGCGGCTGTTCGGCCAGATCCACGAGATCAATTTTGCCCTGCCGGAGGGCCGCGTCGACGATACCGCGATGCCCGCGATCCGCACGGCTTTCAGTGCCGCTTACGCCGCGCGCTTCACCTCGGTTTATGAGGGCGTGGCCGTGCAACTGGTGTCGTTGCGGGTGCGCTGCCGCGGTCCGTTGCCGGAGCTCGCCGTCGCCCAACAGGAGACCACGGACGCTGGCCCGGAACTCAAGGGTTTCCGACGCGCCTTCTTGGGCGACGGTTTCGCTCAGGTGCCGGTGTACGATCGCTATTTGCTGCGTCCCGGCACGAACATCGCGGGTCCGGCGATCGTCGAGGAACGTGAGGCCACCACGATCGTCGCCGCCGGCGACACGGTGACCGTGGATCCGGCCGGGTCCTTGCGCATCGCGGTCGCGGTGACCCCGCCCGCCGCCGCGCGCATCACGCGCGACACGCCACCGGCCGAAGCGCGCGCTTTGATCGAGGCGGATCCGGTTTCACTGGAAATCATGTGGGCGCGCCTCGTCACGGTGGTGGAAGAGATGTGGCACACCATCGTTCGCACGGCGTTTTCCCTGATCGTTTCGGAGGCGCAGGATTTCGCCACCGACCTGCTCGACCCTGATGGCGAGAGCCTGGCGCACTCGCCGCGCGCGATGCCGGTGTTCAACCTCACCGTGCCGATCGCGGTAAAGGCGCTGCTGAAGAAGTTTCCGCCATCGACCCTGGTGCCGGGCGACGTGCTGATCACCAACGATCCGTGGCTTTGCGCCGGCCATCTGTTCGATATCGCTGTCGTCACCCCGGTCTTCCGCGACGGGCGGCTGGTGGCGTTGACCGCGACCGTTGGACATGTCGGCGATATCGGTGGGACGAAGGATTCGCTCCGCGCGCGGGAGATTTACGAAGAAGGCATTCAGATCCCGCCGATGAAGCTGTACCGGGCCGGCGTTCCGAACGACGACCTGCTGACGCTGCTTGGCGAGAATGTGCGAAAGTCCGCCGAAGTGCTTGGCGACGTGTTTTCCTTCGTCGCCGCCAATCAACTCGGCGCGGACCGTCTGCTGACGTTCATGGACGATTACGGCATGCACGACCTCCGCGCGCTCGCCGCCGTCGTGCAGGATCGTTCCGAAACCGCGATGCGCGAGGCGATCCGCGCGCTCCCGGACGGCGAATACCGTTCGGAGATCGCGAACAATCCGCTCGGCACATTGTTGCGCTATCCGCTGAAGGTGACGGTCGCGGGCGATACCGTGGAACTCGATTTCGAGGGGGCCCCGCCCCAGCAACCGATGGGTGGGCTGAACAGCACGTACACTTACACGGCGGCGCATGCGACCTATCCGATGAAGTGCATTCTGTCGCCGAGGATTCGCAGCAACGCCGGTTGTTATCGGCCCTTCACGGTGAAGGCGCCGGAGGGTTCGATCCTCAATTGCGCCAAGCCGGCCAGCGTCAATCTGCGCACCCGCACGGGTTGGTACATCGCGCCGAATATCTTCCGCGCGTTGGCGGACGCGGCGCCCACGCAGGTCCAGGCGGCCACCGGCCTGCCGCACGCGATCAACATTTACGGCCAGGACGCGAATGGCATGATTTACGCAGATCATTTCTTCATGGGCGGCGGACAGGGAGGCTCCTTCCATGGTGACGGCAAATCCGCGCTGCTTTACCCCACCTCGGCCGCCAACACGTCGATCGAGTTGATGGAATCCCGCGCGCCGGTGCTGGTCGTGGAAAAAGCGCTGGTTGCCGATTCGGGCGGCCCAGGAAAGCATCGTGGGGGATTGGGGGTGAGGACGCGGTTGCGGAAATTGCATGAGGACGGCCGGCCGACTTTGTTCTCGATCTATCCCGAAGGCGTCGGCGTCGCGACCGAGGGCTTGTTCGGCGGCATGGCCGGAGGCGGCGTGCGCGGTGTCGTGCTGGATCTCGCCGGAAACGTGGTGCACGACTGCGGAACGGGCGAACTTGTCACATTGACAACGACCGAACGCATGGTGGAGGTCTGCCTCGCCGGAGGGTCCGGTTTTGGCGATCCGCGCGAACGCGCGCGCCGGAGCGTCGAGGACGATACGGCGGACGGATATGTTTCTTCGGAAGCCGCCGCGCGCGTCTACGGCGTCCCGGATTCCGCGTCGGCGGCGGAATGAACAACCAAGGGGAGCGGGCACGATGTCGGCGATAGTGGAGAAGCTCGAAGCAGACGACGTCGATCGCGTGCATCCGGCGTTCTTTAGTATCGGCGGCATCCTGCTGATCGCACCTTTGTGCGTGGTCGGCGCCATTATCGGCACGCAACTGATCGTTACGCTCGGCATCACCACCAACACATCGCTGATCGGCGCGCTCGCGGGGATGGGTCTGGCACGCGTGCCCTTGCTGGCGTTCGCGCGCTACCGCTCGATCCACATGCAGAACCTGGCGCAGTCGGCGATTTCCGCCGCGACGTTCGGCGCCGGCAACGCGTTGCTGCTGCCGATCGGCATTCCCTTCGTCATGGGCCGGCCGGACCTTGTTTTGCCCATGTTCATCGGTGTCTTCCTGGCCATGCTGGTGGACGGCTACCTGCTTTACCGGATGTTCGACAGCGAGGTGTTTCCGACCGGTGGCGCGTGGCCGCCCGGCGTCGCGGCGGCCGAAGCCATTCGCGCGGGCGACGAGGGCGGGCGCAAGCTGGCCGTGCTCGGCACCGGCGTTGTCGTGGGGGCCGCGGGCGCGTGGTTCAAAATTCCGATGTCCGCGTTCGGCGTCGCCTTCATCGGCAACATCTGGGCGCTCACCATGTTCGGGATCGGTCTGCTGACACGGTTTTATTCAACGTCGCTGTTTGGCAACGAAACTTTCGCGAGCATTATTCCGAAGGGCGATATCAACGCGGCGTACATCCCGCACGGGTTCATGGTCGGCGCCGGTTTGGTGGCGTTGATCCAGGTCGTCATCCTGATGCTGCGCGACGACGCCGCGATCCCCGCCACCGGAAGCGCGAAAACCACGACCGATGTCCGCCGCTCCATGGGTTTCGGCGGCGTCGCGTTCGTGGCGATCGCCATGTTGCTCGCGCTGCTTGGCGGACTTTGGAGCGAGCTTTCCGCCGGCTTGCTGATCGCCTTCATCGTCTACGCCGCGTTCGCCGCGCTCGCGCATGAGGTGATCGTCGGCCTCGCCGCGATGCACGCGGGGTGGTTTCCGGCGTTCGCGGTCGCCCTGATCACGCTGGTCATCGGAATGCTCGCCGGTTTTCCACCGGTCGCGCTGACGTTGCTGGTCGGTTTCTCCGCCGCGACCGGTCCGGCGTTCGCGGACATGGGGTATGACCTGAAGGCCGGCTACATGTTGCGCGGCAATGGCGCCGATCCCGCGTTCGAACTGGAGGGCCGCAAGCAGCAGCTGTTCGCCGCGCTGTTCGCCTTCGCCGTCGCCGGAGCGGTGGTGCTGATCGCTTATCCCAGCTACCTCGCCAACAATCTCGTCGCACCGGTCGACCGCGTTTATGCCGCGACGATCAAGGCCGGCGCGTCGATGGATGTCGCGCGGCAGTTGCTGATGTGGGCCATTCCCGGCGCCATCCTCCAATTCCTCGGCGGCCCGAAGCGTCAACTGGGCGTGCTGTTCGCGACCGGCCTGTTGCTGCTGGTGCCCTATGCCGGGTGGGCCGTGATCACGGGTGTCGTACTGCGTTTGCTCTGGAGCCGTTTCGCCGGCGACGGCCAGCGCTCGACGATGGAAGTCTTCGCGGCGGGCGTCATCGCGGGCGACGCGCTGTTCAGTTTTTACGATCTCGGCACGCGATACGCGGCGTTGAAGAAGTAAGACGCGCGGCCCGCCTCGGCTTCAGAACCGGATCACGGGAACGCTCCGGCTTCTCGCGTCCTGAACGCGCCAGAACATATCGTTCGAAAGTCGTTCCGATCGGCGACGAAATGGATCCCTTGCCGCATCAGCCGTCCACCCAGATGAATTTCGTCGTCGGACCATGAGCCACCGCGGTCCTCCCCTCATTTCACGCGCCACGGGGCGTTACGGCCACGCACCGAACGTGCGTCGCGACCCGGCTTCGACCGTCGCGGTGACCGGAGCGGTGCCGTCACCCCAATTAATGGTCACGGTGTCGTTGTCCGTCGGCAGACTGGGTCACGCTCCGAGAAGAGACCCGCTTATTGGCGGCCCGCCGGGACGAGTTTGCCATCCGCGACCATCGCGGCACGGGCGAGATGTTGCCGCAGTCGCCGCGAGGCCAGGGGCCGGTCATCCGCGGCCAGTGCGTCCAGAATCGCCAGGTGCTCGTGCACCCAGGCGACAACGCGTCCCATGTCGGTATAGCTGTCGAACTCCAGCAGCCGGCGCAGTGCGTTCTGTTGCCGCACCAGCCCGATCACGAACGAGTTGCCGGAAAACCCGGCCACGGTTTCATGGAACGCGGCGTCCAACTCGAACACCGCGGCGGCGGGCCATATGCGGCCGCGCGGCGGATCATCCACGCGTTCCAGAAAATGCAAATGATAACGGCGCTGTTCGTCCACCGGCTCTCGCGGCACGGGCGCGCTGTCCATCAGCAGAGCGCCAGGCTCCACCAACGCGCGCAACTGGTAGCTGGCACGCACGCCGCCCGTGCCTTCCAGGGATGGCAGGAAATGCCATTTTTGGCCCGCCTCTCGCGTCACCAATCCCGCGGCGGCCAGCCGCCCCAGCACGCGATCCAGCGTGGCGCGGCGCGTGCCATAACGCTCCGCCAGATCGGCGGGCGTCACCTTAATCGGCAGCGTCCCGGTCACGCGGTCGCGGATTATTTGCATCTGCAGCACGTCGTCCGCGGTGGTCGGCTGCTCCGGCAGCAGCGGCGCCAGTTTGGCACCGTCATGCAGCAGGAAGAAACCGCGGTTGGGCTCGGCCTTCACCGCGCCGCGGGTGGCCAGCAGTTTGAGCGCCGCGCGGATCGGAGTGCGCGAGACCGAGAGCGCCCGGGCGAGTTCTTGCTCCGTCAGGTGGTGGCCGCGGTTCCATCCCGCGCGCGCCGCCAGGACCGTGATCTCGCGCGCCAGCCGCACGGTGCGGGCACTCGCTTTCGTGAGGGGAGCGGCATGTGGGGGCGGCTCGGGTGCCGCGCGACCGACTTCGCCTCTGGGGCTCCTCGCACGGGCGGGAGATCGATGCTTGACGATACAGGCCATGTCCGCGCATTGTACGAACAATTGAAAAAAAGACAATCTATCGGGAACGCGCGGCCCTGTCAGGCCGGCGGTGGGCGCAGCCAGTGACGGCATCCTCGCGACGGGCCGCCCGGTGAACCGCGCTCAGGTGACGCGAAATTCGCCGGGCCACACGCGCGCGCCGGCTGCTGGCCTCGCGACCAGCCGCTTCTGGCCGGCGGGAAATGAGCCAAGAACCGCTCGGCCCACCGGAGCCTCACTGGAGAAACCGCCATGACTGACTTACCCCTGGCCGAGATCCTGGCCCAGATCCCGGCCGGCGCGGAGGCACCCTTTCCGCTCGCGGAATATGAGCGCCGTATCGCCAACGCGCGCCAGGCCATGCAAGCCAAGGGCTTTGACCTGCTGCTGACCACGGGCGCGGAGAATATCTTTTATCTCTCCGGCCAGCAGACGCCCGGCTACTACATGTTCCAGTGCCTCGCCGTGCCGGCGGAAGGCGAGTGCTTCCTGATCAACCGCGCGCTGGAAAGCCCGAACGCCCGGCTGCAGTCCGTGCTGACCGACATCCATGGTTATGCCGACGACGCCGATCCGGGGGTCGCGGTCGCGGAGGCGCTAAAGGCGCGGGGCTGGCAGGGGAAGCGCGTCGCCATCGATCAGAACGGCTGGTATCTCACGGTTAATCTCTACAACAGCCTGACCGCCGCGTTTGGCCCGCTGCTCGACGGCTCCTTCATCGTCGAACCGCTGCGCCGCGTGAAGTCGCCCGCCGAGCTCGCGCAGATCGAGCAGGCGGCGCGCGCCAACGACGCCGGCATGGCGGCTGGCCTCGCCGAGATGCGCCCAGGTGTCAACGAGAACGACGTCGCCGCCGCGATCCTGGCGGCCTCGGTCAAGGCCGGCGGCGAGTTCGTCGGCATGGAGCCGTTCGTCACCTCCGGCCCGCGCAGCGGCGTCGCGCACACCACCTGGAAGCGCCGCACCGTGGTGCCCGGCGACGTGGTCATCCTGGAGACCGCGGCCTGCTACAACCGCTATCACGCGGCACTGTACCGTACGATCTTCGTAGGCGACGTGCCGGCGCTGGCGGAGGACATGTACAAGGTTTGCGATGAGGCGCTCTCCGCCGCGATCGAGGTGCTGCGTCCAGGCAACACCTGCGCCGACGTCCATGCCGCCGCGCAGGCGGTGATCGACCGCCACGGCTACACGGACGGGTTCCGCAAGCGCTCCGGCTACAGCATGGGGATCTCCTTCGCGCCGGACTGGGGCGAGGGCAACATCCTCAGCCTCTACCGCGGCATCGACGTGCCGCTACAGCCGGGCATGGTGTTCCACGTGCCGATCACGCTACGCGACTACGCGAAGTTCACGGTGGCCGTCAGCGACACGATCATTGTCACTGAGGGCGCCGCGCGCCCACTGAGCAAGCTCGAGCGCGTCGCGCTGCGCGTCTGATCAGCGGCATGACGGAACCTCTGCTGGGTCGCCGGGCCCTCGTCACCGCGTCCAGCCAAGGACTGGGCTTCGCGGTGGCGCGCCGGCTGGCCGCGGCGGGTTGCGCCATCGCGATCAACGCGCGCGGCCCGGAGCGACTACGGGAAGCGGCGGCGGAGATCGGCGCGGCAACCGGGCGAACCCCCGTGGCGCTTCCGGCCGACCTGGCCGTGCCGGCGCAGGTGGAGGCGCTGGCCGCCGAGGCCATCGCCGCGCTCGGCGGCCTGGACCTGCTGGTGGTGAATTCGGGCCACATCCCCTACGGCTCGCTGGAGGAACTGACAGACGAAGCCTGGTACGGCGCGTTCGAACTGCTGCTGATGAGCGCCGTGCGGCTATGCCGGACCGCGGTGCCGGCTCTCCGCGCGGCCGGCGGTGGCGATATCGTGTTCATCGGCTCCGCCACCGTGCGCCAGCCATCGCCGCATCTGCTGCTGTCGTCCGTCATGCGGTTGGGTGTGGCGGGTCTCGCCAAGACACTCGCGCGCGCGTTGGCGCGCGAAGGCATCCGGGTCAACGTCGTGGCACCCGGGTATTTCGCCACGGGCAGAGTGCGCCGCCGGATCGCGGAGCAGGTCGCCGACGGCGCGTCGCCCGATCAGGCCATGCGGGACGTCGCGGGCGCCATTCCGATGCAGCGCGTCGGGGAGCCCGAGGAACTGGCTGAGCTGGTCGCCTTCCTGGCCGAACGGCGGTCCGGCTTCCTGACCGGCGCCCATATCGTCCTCGACGGGGGCGCGGACCTGTTTCCACTTTGACCCCGCTGGCGGCTTCGAACCCATTCCTGATCTCGGCGCCGGTCACGCCAAAAGCCCACCCTTTTAGCGCGGGGACAGGTGGGCTGGTCACCCATCAGGCGGCCGTGGCGCAAACGCTCGCCAACCGGATCCGCTTCCTGGCGCGCGGGCGGCTGATCGAGGCGAGATTCCGGAGCGGATTCTCGATGATCCCACATCGCCGCGCATCCCGGAGTTTCGGTATGCGCGGCGATGTGGATGAACGGGACATCGATTCCGGAAAGCCGATATCGCCGCGCCCCTTCTTCCGCTGACAAAGGTTACGAGCATGCCCAAACTCATCCACCTCGGCCTTGATCTCTCCTACGCCCATATGGGTGGCCGCTGGCGCGATCCGCGCTCGCTCGGTGGGTACGTATTTCCCGATGTGGCGCTCTACGAGAAGGTGGCGCGCATCGCTGAACGGGGCTGCCTCGATCTCATTTTTTCCGGCGACGGAACGGGTGTTCCCGACACGTGGCGGGGTAGCCGGGACGCGGCCCTGGAGTGGGGCGTCAACTGGCCGCGGCAGGATTTCGGCCCCCTCGCGGTGGCCATGGCGCGCGCCACGAAGCATGTCGGGCTTGGGTTGACCTTCTCCACGAGCTTCATGCACCCGTACCACATGGCGCGGTACATGAACGCGATGGACCATGTCAGCGGCGGACGCATGGCCATGAACCTGGTGGCCTCCACGCGCCTGTCCGATTTCGCGAACTTCGGCATGAACGCGCTGTCGAACCATGACGACCGCTATGCGCGGATGGAGGAGTTCGTCGAGGTCTGCGAACTTCTATGGGACAGCGTGGAGCCCGACGCGATGCTGTGGGACGCCGCGACCGGGCGCGTGACCGACCCGGCGAAGGTGCACGACGTTCATTACGAGGGCGCTTTCTTCAAGGTCTCGGGCCCGCTTAATACGCCGCCGTCGCCGCAGGGCCGGCCCGTACTGATCCAGGCTGGCGGCTCGCCGCGCGGCGTGCGCGCTTCCGCCAAGGTAGCCGACGTGATCTTCGGCAGCGACATGGCGCTGTCCGAGCAGGTGCGCCAGCGCGAGATGCTGGACCAGGCCTGCGTCGCGATCGGGCGCGATCCCGAGCGCTGCGGCATCCTGTGGCAGACGCCGATCGCGATCGCGGAAACGGAGGCGGAAGCGGTGGCGCGCAAGGACGCGCTACTGACCTCGATCCCGCCGGAAGCGGTGGGAGCCTACCTGTCCTACAACGTGGGCTATGATTTCTCGACCCTGCCGCGGCGTTTCAGGCTATCCGAGTTGCAGGCGGAGATCGTGAAGGCGCACGCCTCGCCGGTTGGCATCGTGCACAAGATGATGGTCGAGTTCGGCGCCGACGCGGAATTCGCGCGCGAGGAGTTCCTTGAGTACGGCGTGCGATACGCGACCTATCACGTCACCATGCTCGCCGGGACGGCGCCTCAGATCGCCGACAGGCTGGAGGAGACGTTCGAGGCCACGGGCAGCCGCGGCGGCTTCATGCTGGCGCACATCCCGTCGCTGCTGCGGGACCTGACCGGCATCGTCGATCTGCTGGTGCCGGAACTGCGGCGCCGCGGCCGTTTCCGCGAAGTTTACAAGACCACGACGCTGCGGGAGACCTTGGCCGAGGACTGATACCAGCCGGCGTTGACGTTGACTCTCGGTCGTGAGGCCCCTGTGGCGTCTTCCGCGGGCTCTCGAACGTCTTGCTCGGGCGAGTAAACGTCATCCTCGGGCTCGACCCGAGGATGACGTTTACTCGCCCGAGGATGACGTTTACTCTGCCCGAGGATGACGGGATGAGGCCCGTTTTCCTCTCGCGGCGCTTATCTTGATGCCTATGCGGTCAGGCCCTGCCATGACGGATAGGGCCGGTACGTCATTCCGTTGGCCGGCTGGTATGAGACGAGGCCGAGGAGTGAGAAAAACGGCGCTATCGGCTGCCGCCCGTGCCGTTTTGCTCAGCCGAGGCCCCGCACGAAATCCCGTGCCGCCGCGCAGCGGTTCTGAAGCAAAGCCAACGACGGATCCCGTTCCGCCAGCACGTCGATGATCGAGTACCACGGCACCTTGCGCGTGAACGCCGGCAGCATCGCGCAGGTCCGCGTCACCTCGTCCCAGGTCACGCCGATATCCTCCGGCCGGAACGGCACGCGCGCCGCCAGCGTCATGCGCGCCGCCCACTCGGGACGGTTGTCCTGTATGTGCGCCATCAACAGGATACCGAGGCTGACCGTCTCCCCATGCACCAGCCGCCGGCCGGTCTGTTCCTCCAGCGCCCAGCCGAACAGATGCTCGGAGGCGGAGTTGAACCGCGCCTTGGGATGAGCGGTGAAGCCGGGCGCGAAACGCGCATCCGCCTCCAGCAGGTCGAGGTAAGCCTCGACATCTCCCGCGCCGACCAACGGCGCCAACGTCTCCAGACGGTCCAGCTCGCCTTGCGCGAAATCCCGCAAGGGTTCGTTCCAATCGACGTCGCGGCCGGCGTGGTGCGCCAACTCCCAGTCGAACAGGGCAGTATGGCTGCACAGGATTTCCATGATCCCGGCGGCGTTGAGCGATGCCGGCGCGCTGCCGATCAGGCCGGGGTCGGCGATGATCGCCTCCGGGATCGGGGTCGGCCGTTCACTCCGGCGCTCGCCCGGTTCCAGCACCCAGCAGGCTCGGGTGAAACAGGCGTTGTTGGAGGCGGTACTGGGCACCTGGATCAGCCGCGCGTCGAGGTGCTTCGAGACGTATTTCGCCGCGTCCATCGCCGTGCCGCTGCCGATGCCGACAATAAGCCCCGCCCCTCTCGCCTGGGCCAACGCCTGATCGAGGTCGGCACGCCTCAGGCTGGGGACGAAAATGACGCGCGCCGGCACGCGGCTCAGCATCGGCTCCGCGACGCGCCAAGGCGAGGGCGTGGTGATGACCGTGAACGCCGGCCATTCGCGGCTGCGCTCGCGCAACGCGCCGGCATGTCTCTGAAGCTTCGGCCAGACGCTTGCCACCTGATGTATCTCCTTGACAGTCAACCGTTCAGGCGGAAGAGCAGGCGCAGCGCGGCCTCATCGACGGCGACGCCCAGTCCCGGGGACCGCGGCGCGAGCATGTGGCCGGCTTCAAGGGTCAGCCCGGTGAAAGGCTGCGCGGCGACGCGCTGATAGCCCCAGAGCTCATAAGACAGAGCATTGGCGCACAGCCCGCACTGCACCGCCGCGGCGGTGGCGAGCATCCCCTCGTCCATCTGGCCGATCAGGTACGGCCGGCCCGCGCTTTCCGCGATCGCCACCATGCGCATCAGCGCGCCCATGCCGCCGGCCTTGCACAGTTTGAAGTGGAAGCCGTCAACCGCGTCCGCATCGAGCAACCGCAGCAGGTCGGCGGGCGTCCCGCAGGATTCATCGGCGATCAGCGGAATATCGATGGCACGGCGGATGTCGCGCAGGCCGGCGTGGTCGTTCGCCGGCACCGGTTGCTCGATCCAGGCGAAGTTCGCCTCCCGCAGCGCGCGCAAGCAGCGGATCGCCGTCTTGCTGTCCCAGCCCTGGTTGACGTCGGCGGCCAGCACCGCGGGCCCGTCATGCGCGTCCAGCACCGCGCGCACGGCCGCCACGCGATCCACATCCAACTGGAACGGCCGCATGCCGAGCCGCAGTTTGATCGTGTCGAACCCCATCGAGAGGTATGTGCGAGTGCGTTCGGCGGCTTCCTCGGCCGGGCAGTACGGCAGCGTGGCGTGGCAATGCACCCGCTCGTGCCGCGCGCCGCCCAGAAGCATGGTGGCCGGCACGCCGTGGCGTCGTGCCACCAGATCGTGGAGCGCGATGTCGATCAGCGCCTTCGCCGTGGGATTGCCCACGACGAAACCCTCGGTCAGATCGGCGATGCGCCTGGGCGAGGTGGCGTCCTGCCCCAGCAGCCGCGGCAGCATCAACTCCCGCAGCAGCGCGGCGAGGCTTCCTGGGCTGTCGCCGGTGACATAATGGTTGTTGGCCCGCATCTCGCCCCATCCGACGCAGCCATCGTCGCTTTCCAGGCGCAGCACCAGCTCGTTCAGCGTGTCGATGTGTCCGGAGGACGCGTGACGGAACGGCTCCGCCAGTGGCAGGTCGGCGGCGAACAGATCGATGCGAACCAGGCGCGGCGCGGCCAGCCCAGGCGGGGGCACCTCAGACGGGGGCATCCCAGACGGGGGCATCCCAGACGGGGCCATCAGCGTCCTCCCGCCAGATAGCGGTAGACCCCGACCTTCAGGTCCAGCATGACGAACAGCACCACGCCACACAGCGCGAGCAATACCGCGAAGGCCGGCACGTCCGGCGTCATACCGCCGATATACATGCGATTGAACAGCTCCACCGGCATGGTGCGGTCGCCGATATCGGAGATGAACAGCGCCAGCGTGACATTGTTAAACGACAGGATGAAACCGAAGATCAGCGCCGCGATCACGCCGGTCTTAAGCTGCGGCAGCACCACCCGGCGGAAAGTATAGAGCGGCGTCGCGCCCAGTACCGCGCTGCTCCATTCCAGCCTCCGATCGAGCGTGGCGACGCTGACCAGCAGCGTGCCGAAGGCGTAGGGCACGGTCAGCACGAGATGCGCGGCCAGCAGGCCGGGGAAGCTCGCGGCGAGGCCGAGATGCTCCAGCCAGATCAGCAATCCAAGCGCGAGGACGATCTGCGGGATCATGCGGGGCCCGGTCAGCAGCAACTCCACCACGTGGCGCCCGGGAAAGTTGCCACGCTCGAAAGCGAAGGCGGCGGGCATGGCGATGACGACGCCGAGCAGCGCCGCCGCGACCGCGAGCCAGAAGCTGTGGCCGACTGACCGCAGCAGGATCGGATCGTCCAGCACCGCGGCGAACCAGCGCAGCCCAATGCCGACCGGCGGGAAGGAGATGCGCGGCACCGTGGTCAGCGCGACCGGGATAATGATCACCACCGGCAACAGCATCAGGACGACGATCAGGTAGACGATGCTCCGCAGCAGCGCCATGTCAGATGGCCCCCCAGGCATCCCGGCGGGTCATCCGGTGCATGGCGAGGGAGAAGCCGTAGGCGATCAGCCCCACCAGCACCAGCATCAGGAACGACAATGCCGCGGCCAGCGGCCAGTTCAGCTGTTCAGTGCCGTAGTTGAAGATCGACAACGGCAGTACACGCATGCTCGCACCCCCGATCAGGATCGGCACCAAATAAGACGAAGCGCCGAGCGAGAAAACCAGCACCGCGGTCGCCACCAGCCCAGGCATGCTAAGCGGCAGGATCAGCGTCCAGATGATGCGCATTGTACCGGCGCCGAGCAGCCGCGCGGCGTTGATCCGCTCGGGCGGGATCGCCTGCAGGCTCGCGACCAGTAACAGCACGGCGAAGGGCACGTGTTCGTACGTCAGCACGGCGATCAGCGCCGGAAACGTGTGCAGCACCCGCAGTGGCCCGGACCACGCTCCAAGGCCGACGAGGATCTGTTGGATCACCCCGAACGGCAGCAGCAGGATGTACCAGCCCAGAATGCCGACGATCGCATTGACGAACAGCGGCAGCAGGCAGGCGGCGGAGATCAGCGTCCGCTCCAGCCCCGTGGCGCGAGTGAGATAGAAGGCCACCGGATAGCCCACCAACAATGCCGCGACGGTAGTGGCGAGCCCGACCAGCACCGAGTTCAGCATCAACTCGCGGTAGAACGGATCGCCGAGGCCGCGGCCGTACATCGACAGCGTGCGCCACGCGGTGCCGTGCAGGACCGCGGCCTGACCCGGGAGGGTGCTGACGCGCAGCAACTCATAAAGCGGCAGCAGGAAGAACACCGCCAGCAGCAGCAGCGCGGGCGCCAGCAGCAATAGGATACCGAGGCCGCGCGCGATCCTCGGGCCGGTTCTGGGGGCGGTGCTGGCGCGCGCGCCAGCCGGTGTCTCAGCCATTGCCCGCCTCCTCGGAGGGTAGCAGCATCAGCCGCTCCGGCGGGAAGCCGACCCGGACCTCGCTGCCAGGGGAGAACACGGTTTCCGATGCGGATTGTAGCGCGACCGCGGCGATTTCCCGCGCTCCCAGACGTATTTTGTATTCGACGACCTGGCCCTTGAAGACGGCGCTGGTCACGGCTCCGGCGTAACCATCCGTCGCGCCGCCGCGAACGGCGACGTTCTCCGGCCGGATCGCGACCGTCAGGCGCTGACCGGGCGTGGCGTCACCGGCCGGGGCCACGAAGAGGATCCCATCGCTTTCCAGCCGCGCCGCGTTGCCATCGACAGACGTGACGCGGCTTTCGAACAGGTTGACGTCGCCGACGAAGCCGCAGACGAACGAAGTGGGCGGCCGGTTGTACACGCCGTCGGGAGTGTCCAGGCTTTCGATCCGCCCCTGGCGCATCACCGCGATCCGGTCGGACATCACCAGCGCCTCTTCCTGACTGTGCGTGACCAGAAGGGTGCTGACGCCGAGTTCGTCGTGGATGCGGCGGATTTCCACCTGCATCTCCTTGCGTAGCGCGGCATCCAGGTTCGACAGCGGCTCATCCAGAAGCAGCAGATCCGGACGCGTCACCAGCGCGCGCGCCAGCGCCACGCGCTGCTGCATTCCGCCCGACAGCTGCGATGGGTATTTGTCCGCCGCGTTGGGCATGCGCACGAGGGCCAGCATCTGTTCCACGCGCGACCGCAGCTCCGCTTTCGCCACGTGGCGGACGCGCAGTCCGTAGGCGACGTTCTCGAACACCGTCATGTGCGGAAACAGCGCGTAGTTTTGGAACACCAGGCCGATTTCGCGCCGCCGCGGCGGGATCGCGTTCGCCGGCTGGCCGCGCAGGTAGATCGTGCCGCCGTCCGGCTTCAGCAACCCGGCAACGAGGTTGAGCGATGTCGTTTTGCCACAACCGGACGGGCCGAGCAGTGTCAGGAACTCGCCCCGCCGCATGTCCAGTCTGAAATCGCGCAGCACCGGCTGGCCGTGATAAAGTTTTGACACCGCGTCGAACCGAACGATGACCTCGGACGCCGCATCGCGAGCCGTGCGCGCGGCCGGTGGCCGCGTTACAGTCATCTCCCGCATCGCCTCAACCTTCGCCGGGCGATGCCTAGTGTATTTCGCGCTGCCAGCGCTCGATCCACGCCGGGCGGTTTTCGTTGATTTTACGCCAATCCAGATCGACCAGCCGGTTCATCGAATCCGGCTGCAGATCAAGGTCGGCCAACTGCGCCGGAGTCAGCTGCTTCCAGGCCAAGGAATTGGCGCTTAGCCCGCCGCCGTTACGCATGCGCATCGCCTGGAAGTCCGGGCTGAAGTAGAGGTTGATATATTCATAGGCGGCCTCCTGGCACGGGCCGCCTTTCACCAGCGACAGGCCGGAGTTCACCGTGGGGGCGCCTTCCGCCGGCCAGATGAAATGGATCGGTAACCCTTTGGCGCGCAGCGCGGGCGCGAGGTTGGAGCTGTTCACCGCGATCCACAGATCACCCAGCTGCAGCAGATTCGACATCTCCGACGACCAGGTGAACACCGTATTTTGCCGTGCCAGGATCTGCCTGGTCGCGGCGAAGCCCGCGTCGACATTGTCCTCGCCGCCGCCGGCGAGCTTCGCCAGCATCACCAGCGCCGCGGTGCCCATCGTGCTCTGCGGCGCGGTGACACCGAGCCGCCCGGCATAAGCGGCGTCGGCGAGATCCTTCCAGGATTTCGGCGGCGTGATCTTGTGCTTCGCGAATTCGTCGGCGTTGTAGAGGAAGCCGACGCCCAGAGCGCCCGCGGTCAGCACCGTCGTCTGCCCGGCCTTGTCGCGGGAGTAAGCCCAATCGGCCAGATGCTGCGCGTTCGGCGCGCGGGAGAGGTCAATCGGCTCGCACAGACCCTGGTCGCAGGCGCTGATGCCAATCGGCACGTCCCACTGCACGATGCTGACACGTGGCGCGGACGCCTGCGCGGTCACGCGGTCCACCATGGTGGCGGAGCCAATGGCCTCCGCGACCAGGGTAACTCCCAGGTCCTTCTGAAGCTGGGGCGCGATGTAGGACATGACGTCTTCCCGATGGTTGGGAGCGATCGCCAAATAAACCTGCATCTGGGGGCAGGAGTCGCTGGCCGTGGCTGACACGGCCGGGCTCACCGCCACGCCGAGCGCGCACAGCACTCTCAGGAGCCGCACGGTGCCGCGCCTCCGGAGTGAGGTCCGTACCTGTCCTCCCGTGTCAGCCGTGGTGGGACAACAAGGCGTCGCTTTGATGATCGACATCACGGGATTCCTTCAATCCATATTCGCCAAACGCATCCGGCTGGTTTCATCCCGTTGGTCGTTGCGCGAACTGGCCGCGGCGATCCTCGTCCGCTTCCAGGCTCGTTTGGTTTGTCTTTTTTGTAGCAATTAATACGATGAACGAGTCGCCGAGAGGCGTCAATGCCGTACTGTCGCGCCGCGGGCCGTTGCGCTTGTCCGGAAGGCCGGCGCGGACATCTTTCAGTTCAGCGATCAGGGATTCCAGGACCGTCACGAGCCCATCGAGGCGCAGATCGCGCCGCGCCGCCAGGCAAAATCGTCATGCTTCCCGGCCGGGAAGCATGAAATCTTCGGAGCGTCGCATTGGCGACTCACCCAGCCTGGCGTGGCCGGCATTCGGGGAATGGCAGCCTGTTCGACAGGCTATTGAGAAACGCGACTCATTCGCATTTAGAACCGCTGGTGTTCGGCATAGCGGGTTGCGCGTCCCCGATTTGAACCTTTGATCGACAGGCTTCGGGCCGGCGTCTGACCTCGCGACCTTTCCGCCCTCGCCTGCTAAACATCAGGGCGGGCCTCCGGATCGCCGTTGGGCGACGAAACCTGGGCGAAGACGAACATGACCCGGCTGTATGGGCGCCGCACGGTCAGCGCAAGACGCTGACCTTCGCCGCGGGTTTGCGCGGTGACGCCGTCATCGCCAGGTGCGTGTTCGACGGACCAATCAATGGCGAGAGTTTTCTGGCCTGGGTGGTTCAGTTCCTGGTGCCGGCCCTGCGTCCGGGCGACATCGTGGTGATGGATAACCTGAGCAGTCACCAGAAAAGTAATTTCGGGCATACAAGGTCGCCAGCGGCCAAGAGTTCGCGAGACCGCGGTTCCACCAGCGCGTTTCCCATTTCACACATGGATCTGGTCCCGCCGCGGTCATCCTCGCTCGGGCGGGTGCCGCGCGGGAGATCCTTCGATCCTTCTCAGGTATTGAGCCAGCCGATTTTTGGCGAAAGCATCGCGGCCTCCTGATTCACCGCGCCAAACGCTCCCGCCGCCGGCGCCCCGTAAGCCGTCCCTGGGCCGGCCGATGCACCAGGGGCACCCGGGATCAGGTCGGCCGGCATGACCGCGCTCAGCGCGCCACCAAGCATCGCGCCGAGCGAACCCGTTGAGGAGTCCGCCGCTATCCCGGCGCCACCGCCGCCCGTCAGCGTGGGATCCACGACCTTCGTCCCGTTATGCCCATCCGACGACGTTACGAATGTGCCGCTCGTATAATTCCCGGTCAGCGCGATCGTCGCGACATGGGTTCCGTCCGTGACGGTTAGCGTTCCCGAGTTGAACGTCGCGGTCGTGGTCGCGGTGCTGATGAAGCTGATATCGGAGAGATCGAGCGCGTTGCTTCCGTTTGCCGCCAACCCCACGATTGTCCCGTTGAACTGCTGCGAATCATCCAGACGCAGCGTCCCGGTTGAGCCGGTGTCGAAGCTGATGGTCTGGCCGGCGGCGACGCTGCCGCCAATCCGCAACGTGGCGCTTCCGCTGATCCGGTCCGCGCCCGTGCCGCTGACGCTTCCCGCGACGTAGAGGCCGTCGCCGTCCGCCCAGATCATGCCGGTGTTGGCCACGCCCCCGGCGCCGGTCACGCTCAATCCTCCCGAACCGGATGATTGCAGCACACCCGCGTTGCCGACCGTATTGGCGCCGGTATTGAGCGTCAGTCCATTGCTGTCGTTCGCGTCGATCGTGCCGCTGGCGCCGATGGCCAGCGTCATATTGCCGTCGCCAAACGTTCCCGCGCCTTCGATCGTGTCGCTCAGGTCGGTGAACGCCACGCTGGTTCCGTTACTGAAAATGCTGTTGTTGCCGTTGTTCGACAATTGCACGACGCCGCCGCCGCTCAGCGTCAGGCCCGTGTCGATCATCAACCTCGTATCGTTGCCGCCCGAGTTGACCTCGATCGTACCCTGGTTGCTCAGCGCGCCCGCCAAATAGAGGTATTCGTTGTTGTCCACGGCCACCAGGCCGCCCGATGCGATGGTCACACCGTTCAACGTGGTGCCGCGATCGACGGCCTGAAAGAAAGCGTTGGCCGACGTGCTCAGCACGCCGCCGTTGATCGTCGCGCTTTGCAGATCCACATGGGCGTTGGTCGCCGCCGCCGCGATCGTTCCGCCAGCGTTGTTAATCGTCGTGGAAATGATCCCGAGGCCGGCACGGCCGGTATCCTCGATAAGCCCGGTATTGGTCACGGGCACGCCACCCGCGATGACCAGCCGGTTCGCTGTCCCGGTTGCATCGACGACGCCCGAGCCCTGGTTGACAAAGCTCAGGGTCCCGTCGCCGATGGCGCCCGCCCCCTGGATCGTGTTGTTGACGTTCGTCAGCACGGTGCCGCCGATCGTGTTGTTGCCGTTATCGGACAGAACGATCGCGCCACCGCCGGTCAGCGTCACGGTGCCCGACGCGTTAAGCCGCGTGTCGTTGTTGCCCGAGTTGACCTGGATGGTGCCCTGGTTGGTGACCGTTCCCTGTAGCGCGAGGTAGTCGTTATTATCGACCGCGACCACGCCGCCGGTTGCGATTGTCACCCCGTTCAGCACGCTGCCACGATCGACGGCCTGGAAGTAGCCGCCATTCGCGGTGCTCAACACCCCGCCGTTGATGGTCGCGGATTGCAGATCGACATGCGTGCCGGCCAGCGGCGCGGCGATCGTTCCGGTGTTGTTGATGGCCGTGCCGACGATCCCAAGGCCCGCCGGACCTGTATCCTCGATCAGTCCGGCGTTGGTGACCGCGATGCCGCCCGCGATCACCAGCCGGTTGCCGCTTCCGGTGGCATCGACCACGCCGGAGCCCTGGTTGGTAAAGCTCAGATTGCCGTCGCCGATCGTGCCGGAGCCCTCGATCGTGTTGGTCGCGTTGATCAGCACCGCGCCGCCAACGCCATGGATCGAGTTGTTGCTGTTGTCCGACAATTGCACAAAGCCAGCACCCGTCAGGGTGGCCGTGCCATCGGAAATCAGACGCGTATCGTTGTTGGTCGAGCCAAGCACGATCGAGCCCGCGTTGCTGATCGTGCCGTTAACGTAAAGATACTGGTTGTTGTCGATCAGCACATCGCTCGACTGGGTTATCGTTACGTTGTCCAGCAGACTGCCCTGATCGAGTTCCTGGATGACACCGCCGCCCGCGGTCGCCAGCGTGCCGCCAAGGATCGTGGACGACCGGAGATCGACGTGGCTGTTCGCGCCCGTGGATGAGATGATGCCGGCGTTGTTGCTGCCCGTGTTGTCGATGACGGTGCTCTGGATCAGCAGCCCGCCATTCCCGATCGCCGTGGAGGTCGCCTCGATCAGGCCGGTATTCGTCAGCGTTCCACCGTCGAGTTCGATCCGGAGCGCGTTGGCGCCGGTCGCGTCGATGATGCCGCTGGACCCATTGGTGAACGTCAGTAGCGCGTCGCCCAGGTCGCCGATCTGGCCGCCGCCGCTGACCGTATTGTTGAGGTTGATGAAGCTGGCCGCCGTCCCGTTGCTCGCCAGGGTGTTGTTGCCGTTATCCGACAGGACGACCTGCCCCTTACCGGTGAAGACGACAGTGCCGATGGCGTCCAGCCGCGTATCGTTGTTGGTCGAGCCGAGCGACACGGTGCCCTGGTTCGTGATGGTTCCCTGCAAAAACAGATATTCGTTGTTAAGGACCATCAGGTCGCCGCCGCCGCCAACCTGCACATCGACATTCGTCAGAACACTGCCGCGATCCGTCTCCTGAATGACACCACCGTTGGCGGCCAGCAACAAACCGCCGCTGATCGACGCGCTTTGCAGATCGACGACATCGCCCGCCGCCGCCGCCTGAATCGTTCCGCTATTGGTGACCGACGTGGACCGAATGATCAGCGGCGCCGCGCCGGTCGCTTCCAGCAGACCCGCGTTGGTGATCGCGTCGGAAGCGAGCACCAGGGCGTTGTTGGTAGCGCTCGCGTCGATCGTGCCAGCGGCCTGATTGACCAGGGTCAGGTTCGGGCCGATCTGCCCCGCGCCCAGGATCGTGTTGTTGACGTTGGTCAGTGTGACGGTCCCGCCGATGCCGTCGATCGAGTTATTGGAGTTGTCCGAAAGCTGGATCACGCCGCCGCCGGTCAAAGTGACGGGCGCGGTACCACCCATATCGAGCTGTGTGTCATAGTTGCTCGAGTCCAGAAACAACGTCCCATTGTTCGTGAAGGTGTCCGCCAGAGACAGATATTGATCGTTCAACACATGAATATTGCTGGATGCGCTCAGCGTTACGTTGTCCAGCGTGCTGCCGCGGTTCGTCTCCTGGATCACGCCGCCGTTGGCGTCCGACAGCGTCCCGCCGGCGATCTCCGCCGAGAACAGGTTGACCGCCGAGCCCGCGACAGGCGCGGATATGGTGCCGGTATTGGCGACGCTCGAATTGGAAATCGTCAGCGGCGCCGCTCCGGTGCCTTCCAAAAGTCCAGCGTTGGTGATGGTGTCCGTAGACAGCACCAACGCATTGTTGGTGCCGGTCGCGTCGATCGTGCCGGAGGCCTGATTGACCAGGGTCAGACCGTTGTTCGCGCCGATCTGACCCCCGCCCCGGATCGTGTTGTTCACATTGATCAAAGTGACGGTCGCGCCGATCCCGTCGATGGAATTATTGCTGTTGTCCGAAAGCTGAATGACGCCACCGCCTGTCAGGGTGACAGGCGCGGTGCCGCCCATGTCCAGCTGAGTGTCGTTGTTGCTCGAGTCCAGGAACACCGTTCCCTTATTGGTGAAGGTGTCCGCCAGAGACAGGTATTCAAAGTTCAGCACATGAATGTTGCTGGACGCGCTCAGCGTCACGTTGTCCAGCGTGCTGGAGCGGTTGGTCTGCTGGATCACGCCGCCATTGGCGTCCGACAGCGTGCCGCCGGTGATCCCCGCCGAGAACAGGTTGACCGCCGAGCCCGCGACAGGCGCGGATATGGTACCGGTATTGGCGACGCTCGAACTCACGATCGACAGCGGTGCCGGCCCGGTACCTTCCAAAAGTCCCGCGTTGGTGATGGAGACCGAGACCAGCGTCAAAGCGCTGTTCGTACCGGTCGCGTTGATCGTTCCGGAAGCCTGATTGACCAGTGTCAGGCTGCCGCCGGCGCCGATCGAACCGCCGCCCTCGATCTCATTGTTGACATTGATCAGCGTGGTCGCGGTGCCCCGCGCGGCGATGTAGTTGTTGGCGTCGTCCGACATCTGAATGACGCCGCCGCCGTTCAGGGTCGTCGTGCCGTCCGGATTCAGTTCCGTATCGTTATTGGTCGAATCGAGGTAAACCGTGCCTTTGTTCGTGAACGTATCGTTCAAATACGCATAATTGTTGTTCGTGACATGGAAGTCGCTGCCGGTGCTCAGAGTGACGTTATCCAGCGAGACTCCGCGGTCGATCGATTGAATGACGCCGCCATTCGCGTCCGACAACGTTCCGCCGGTGATGCTGCTCGACCGGAACTGCACATAGGACCCGGCGACCGGCGCCGCGATCGTCCCCCCGGCGTTGTTGACGCCCGAACTCAGAAACGCCAGCGATGCCGGGCCGGTGCCTTCCAGCAAGCCCGTGTTGGTCACCGTGACCCCGTTGATCGCCAGCCAGTTGGTGGCGCTCGTCGCGTCGATCGTGCCGCCGGACTGATTGATCAGGGTCAGCGAATTGTTCACCCCGATCGTGCCGGCACCTTCAATCGTGTCGTTGACGTTGATCAGTGTCGCGGTCGCGCCCTGGCCGCCGATGTAGTTGTTGCCGTTGTTCGACATCTGGACGACGCCGCCGCCGGTCAGCGTGGTGGTGCCCGTCGGATCCAGTTCAGTGTCGTTATTAATCGAGTCGAGAAACACCGTGCCTTTGTTCGTGAACGTGTCGGCCAGATAAATGTAGTTATTGTTGGTAACGTGCAGATCGCTGCCGGTGCTCAACGTCACGTTATCCAGCGACACACCGCGGTCGATCGATTGGATGATGCCGCCATTGGCGTCCGACAACGTTCCGCCGGTGATGCTGCTCGACCGGAACTGCACATAAGAACCGGCGACGGGCGCCGAGATCGTGCCGCCGGCGTTGTTGACGCTGGAACTCAGAATGGCCAGGGACGCGGCGCCGGTACCCTCCAGCAGTCCCGTGTTGGTCACCGTGTCGCCGTTGATCGCCAGCCAGTTGGTGTTGCTCGTCGCGTCGATCGTGCCGCCGGACTGATTGACCAGCGTCAGACTGCCACTGCTGCCGATGGTGCCCGCGCCGCGGATGATGTTGCCGGCGTTGGTCAGCGTAACGGCCGCGCTGTTTCCATCGATATAATTGTTGCCGTTATCGGACAACTGAACCACGCCGCCGCCGTTCAGCGTCAGGTTGCCGGTGGGGTCGAATTCCGTATCGTTGTTGCTGGAATTCAGCCCGATCAGGCCCGCGTTGGTGAAGGTCCCGGCGACATACAGGAAGTCATTGTTGCTGATCTGAATCTGCCCGCCCGCCGCGATCGCGACGTTGTCGAGCGCGGTCGATCGGTTGTTGACCTGAATCGCGCCCAGACTGTTGATGCTCACCGAGCCTTGCGCGGAGAAACCGCCTCCGCCCACCGTGATCAGTTCGTCGGCCTCAAACAAGCCGGTGACGGTCAACTGCCCGCCGGTCACGTTGAACTGACCGCTGCCGCTGACCACCAACTGGGTCACGCTGTCCGTATTGCCGTCGTAATTGACCGCCGCGCCGATGGCGTTGCCAATGTAAACCGAATCGAACGGTCCCGGAACGAAGTCGCCATTCCAGTTGCTGGCCGTGTTCCAACTGCCGCCAGCCGCGTTGGTGAAGATCGCCGAGAACGCCTGGACGGAGAAATCCGTGGCCAGCGTGCTCGCCCCCAATATGACACCGTTATCGTCAGTGACCGCCGGTGCGTCGACAACCAGTTTGTAGGCTCCCGTCGCCAGCGTGCCGAAGTTCAGCGACACCACCTGATCGCCGCCGGACAGTTCCAGCGATTGGGCCGTCACGACGGTGCCGCCCTGGTTCAGCACCTCGAAATTGGCGGTGGTGACGGATGCCGCGTTCAACGGCTTGGAGAACGTCAGGCTGATCGTGCGATCGAACTGGCTGAGAATGGCGCCTTCGCTGACGCTCTGATTGAGCAATGTCAACGGCCGCGTATCGGGCACGAGTTGAACCTGAACCGGCGTCGAAAGAGTGGTGTTGCCGCCGGTATCGATCGCCTCGACCTGCAAGGTCGCCACATTCGTGCCGAGGGTCGCGATCGAGGGCATTGTCGCGGTCAACGCGAAGGGGAACGTCACCGCGTTCGCCACGACGCTACCGTTGAGCAAAAGCTCGACGTTCCGAACTTGTACGTCATCGGTAACGGTCGCGCTGACCGAGACCGGAACGCCTTCATAAACCTGGATCCCGGCGGTCGTTGGATCGACATCCGCCGGGCCCGTGACACTATCGATGACCGGCGGGACGCCGGCCGTATCCGGGGCGAGATAACTCAGCACCTGCAGTCCGCTTGTGCCGTCCGCGACAAAACCGGTCCCGTCACCGATCGCCACGCCGTATGGCTGCGATGGCAGGTTATATTGCGTGACGAACTGACCGGTGTTCGACGGGCTCGAGGTGTTGAAGACCGAGGCGAAATCGACGATCTGGCCTTGCGGTGTCAGACCCTGCTGGACCGACAAACCGGTTCCGGAACCGTTCAGCGCGAGCGCGGCCCCGCCGATACCGCGGTTGTCAGGCCCCTCGATCAAGGCTGGCGCGGACGGATTGCTGACATCGACCGTCAAATAACCACCGGCGGTCGAGACGCTCTCCGCGCCGACATAGACAACATTATTGGCGACGAAGATCTGATTGCCGCCGTAAGGTAGGGTGACCGACCCGTCGAGCACCATCGAACCGCTGGAGGTGTCGATGACCCGCAGCGTATCGCTCGAATCCATGGTGTAAATCGTCGAGCCCTGGACCGCGATCCCGGTCAGTGTCGTTCCGCCCAGACCCAACGTTTGCAGCAAGGTGCCGGTCGCGACGTCGAAACTGTCGAGCGACCCACCGTTGTTGGCATACACCGTGCCGCCGATGATCTGCGCGACCGTCGCATCGACCGGAACCGTCTGGAGAACGGAAAGCTGCGCCGGATCGCTGACGTTGACGAACGCGAGATCGGTTCCGTTCGCCACCACGGCGATACCCAAAGCCGTGCTGACCGCCACGCCCGTCGCGTTGCCACCCAGGGATATCTGTCCAAGCGCCACCGGAGCATCCGGGTTGCTGACATCGACGACCGCGAGCCCATAGCTGCCGGTCGCCACATAGGCATACGTGGTCAGCCCGCTGGCCAATGAACCGGCCAGCGCCACCGCCTGCGCGCTGCCATTCAGCGATACCGAGGCCACGATGCCGGTCGTGCCGGGCAGCACGCTTCCGTTGTAAAGCCCCTCCTGCAGCGCGGCCAGGTCCGTCAACCCCGGAACCAGATTGTCCGCGGTCGTATTGCTGACCCCGATGACGAACGCCTCGGTCGGCGTGAGCCCATCGGCGCCCGGCGTGCCAGGATCCTGCGACAGGCCGATCAGTGGGATTTGCGTGTTCTGGCCGGACGGGCCGCTTTGCAGGAACGCCTCGCCGGTAGAATTCGTCGTCGGATCGAAAGCCGTTATTTGATAGTAAAGGTTTGGGGCGAAGAAGAAATTGTAGCCCTGATCCGCGGTGAAGCTCATCCGCTGGATGCTGCCGTCGGAGCCCTGGATCGCGAGATAAACCGTGTCGGTCGCGGCCGGGTTGGCAACGCTTGCAACGCCGCCGGTGTCGAACACATCCTCCACCGCCAACGCCTGAGCGCTTTGCGCCGCGGCCGGGAAAACCGTCGCGGCCTGGGCGAGCGGGGCTACATTGGCCGCGGTCATCGTCAGCCCAGAGGCGCTCGCGGGAGCGGTACTGGGGATCTGCGCCGCTCCGCCGCTCTGGTTCGCGATGTAGGAGAGGCCGCGCGCGAAAACAGGTGGGGTGACTTCCAGAAAGAACGCCGCGTTGGTCGTGGCTTCCACCGTGGCGAGGCCGTTCGCGATCTCCTCGGCCAGACCGAGCGCCGTCGGATGACCCACGAGCGCCTGAGACGCTGACAGGTAATCGTCGAACGCACTTTGGATCGCCGGCAACTGAGTGGCCAGCGCCGCCAATTGCGCCGGTGTGACGCCGAGGCTGGGTTCCGTCAGGTTCAACTCGTCCAGCGCGGAGATCGTCGTCAGGTCGCTCTGGATGCGTTGGAAAATCGGCAACTCATACGCGACCTCCGCGTCGACCGACGAGACGATGGCGTCGAACGCGCTCGTCGTCCCCTCATTCGACACCGCCTGATGACCCGACAGCGTGCTGAACGGGTTTGAGTTGGACATCGTGTTGACGTTCGACTGCACGCTGGCATTGGAACTCGGCATGCCCTCGTAAAAATCGACGGCGGAGGTCGCCGCGCGAAGGCCATTCGCCCACTCCCCCGCCGGCCCCGGGATGTTGCTGCCGAGGTCCAGGAACTCGTTCGCCGCGTCATGCACTGCCTGTGCGCCGAGGACACCCCAGGCTCCGAGGTTGGTCGGTTGATTGGCGACCTGGGAGGCATTCGTCGCGAAATTGTGGATCCCGTTCGCCGCGTCCATGCCAGCGCTGACGCCGCCGAGGAACGTCAGCCCGCCATGCGAGGCGCCCAGAGCCCCGGCCGTGCCAGTGATCACACCGGCGCCGTTTGACGCCTGGCTGACCGAATCGTTACCGCCCGTGACGATCGCCATCGCCGTCGGATTGGCCTGACCTTCGGCCTGCAGGAAGGCCTTGTAAGCCGCGCCGTAGGTGGACGGATAATCGTCCCCCACGTTGCCGTTGCCGTTGGAGCCCGGTGGCGTCATGCCGTGCCAGCCCGGCGCCATGATCGTGGTGCTCGGGTTGGTCGTGACCGTTTGCCCGTCGGCCGAAGCCGTCGCGGTGCCGTCGATCACAAGTCGACCGGTCGTGTGATCGAACGACAGGATGTAGGTCTGCTCGCCCGGCGCCAGGCCAAACACGTTGGGCATCGTCAACGTGGCGCCGGACGAAAACACCGACCCGCCAGGCGCCTGGATCGTGATGTCGAAGCTGTGCTGCATCAGCCCAGCGGGTAACATGTCCTGCACGATCGAGGCCGGCACCGGAGCGATACCAACCATTGGGTTGGCCACCGGATTGCCGTTCGCATCGACGATGCTGTTCGCCTGCACGGTCAGCGACAACTCCGAAAGCTGCTGCTGCGTCATGGTGAACGCGCCGGACCCAAGGTCCGAGTTGTTCGCCGCGGTCACCGTGGTCGGCTGCGTGCCGCTGATTGGCGTCAGGGCATCGTCCGCCACGCGCGGCAGATAAACCGCCGGATCGCCCGCCATGCCCGCCTGCTCGGCGGGGGTTCCCATATCCGCCGGAATCGTGTTGGCCACGCCCGCCTTGACGTTGATGTCCAATGTCATTGTCGGGAAGTAATAACCTGACGGCGGATTGGTGGCCGTCGTCCCATCGACGACGACCTTGACGTCGCCTGACGGCACGTTGGTCAATGTAAACGAACCGTCGGCGGCCGTTTTGACGGCGTCCTGTTCGTCGCCAAGGATATAAACCGTGGCTCCGGCGATCGGCAGCTTCCAGGTGTCCGAGGCGTAATCGCTCGAGTTGCCGACTGACGACTTCACATCGTCGATGGTGAACGGCGTGCCGTCCGGACCGGGATCGACAATGATGCCGGTGATCGTGGTCCCCGGCACTGGTGTGCTGGCGACCGTGGTGAAGCTTTCGCTGATCGAACTGCCAGGCGTCCCGACATCGGCCGCGTCAAGCTCGGCACCGCCGGCCACGGCGGTAATATCCTGCCCGATCACATGCAGCGTCACGATCGACGACCCCGGCCACGTGCCGGTGGGCAACAGCCACGCACCAGTTCCGTCGGTGTAGGGCACCACTGTCGCGGGCAGCACCGCGCCCGTGCTGTCGGTGGCATAGAAGTCAGTGCTGTTCAGCGTCGCGGTGTTCACCGCCCGAGAGAACGTGATGCTGGGACGGAAAGTCACCCCGACATTGCTGGTGCCGACCGTCGGCGTGACGCTGGTCAGAATCAGCGGCGGCAAAGCATAGACGACCGGCATGTATTTGGTCGTGGTGTTGCCGGCGGCGTCGAGCGCGGTCAGCGCCAACTCGTGCGGGCCAGGCGTGAGGCTCGTCAAATTCAGCGGCGTGTCGAACGCTCCGGTCGTCGGATTGGCGACGACCGGCGTTGCCACGCCGCCATCGAACGAATATGTGAGCGATTGAAGCGTGTCGCCCGCTTCGACGCCAATCGTCCCATCGAGAACCGAACTCGCGCCGATCGTCGCGTTGTTCGTCACGCTTCCCGAAGCGAGGGTGATGGTAGGCGCCTGAGTGATCAGGGTGAACGTGTAGTTGTTCGCGGGCGATTGATTGCCGGCCGGATCGACCGCGATGAACGTAATCTGCTGATTGCCATCCGCGCTGCCATCCAGCGCATCCGGCACGGTGTATGAGAACGTTCCATCCGAATTCAACGGCACATTGACCGTCGTTCCGTTAGGCAGCAGCGCGTTCAATGCCGCGACGCCAAAACTTGACGACACCACCCCGGTGACTGTTGGGTCCGTGTTCGTCGTGCCGCCGGACACGTTATTCAGCGTCACTTTCGGCGGCGTCGTATCGGAACCGGAATTGAAGGCACCCAGCGTCCATTGGCCGATTTCGTCGCCCACCGTCAACGCGGTCGAGGCCGAGAACGTGAAATGAATGCCGCCCCAGATCCGGCTCATCGCGGCATTTTCGGCCGCGGAACTGAAGCTCGTGAACGTGAGATCGGCGCCACCCGGAGACGTTTGCGACGAAACGGTGAAGGTTGTGTTGTCGCCGAAGAAGCTCGCCAGCACCGTCGCGGCGGCGCCGCTGAAAACGCCGTGGCCTTCCGGGTATTCCGGAAAATTCGGGGTCACGAGCAAGGGCGTCCAGGTCGAACTCGAATCGATCAGCGGATTGACGCTGGCGATCGTTGGATCGGTGAAGACCGTGACCGGCCGCCATGCGCTGTAGGTGAACTTGCCGTTCCAGGCCGCGATTCCGCTGTCGCCCTCAGCGACGTTCAGTTCCGCGAACAACAGGGCGTCTTCCGATAATCCGGCGCCGCTGCTTTGCGCGACGCTCGCGGCGATCACGTTCCATTCGCCGGCGGGCGTGTCGGTGCCGGTCGGAAGATTCCAGAACAGCGCGGCCTGGGTCTCCGCCGCCGTGCGCGCGGTGCTGTTCAGCCCACCCAGACTGTAGGTTTCATTCACGGCCGCGGCATAAGCCGAGCTGCCGATCGCCGGCGGAGCGGCCGGCAGGAACTGGCCTGGATTATCCAGCGCGAACGGCGTGACGCTCGCCCATTGCGGCGTCAACGCCGGAGCGTACGCGGGCGGTGTGGGTTGCCACTGCCCTGGGGTCTGGCTGCCGGTATCCGTGACACTGTTGGCCGAGCCATCATCCGCTCGCAGTGCCAGTTCCGCCGCCGCCGCCGCCTGGCCGACCGCGATCCCTTCTGTTTTCGACAGACTGTTGGGAATGGCCGCCAGATCGGCCGTCGCCTGGGCGTCGAAACCGGCGGCCTGTGCCGGATAAAGCGAGTCCAGCGCCGCGTCCGCCGCCGCGATCACGGCCGCCTGCGCGTTGGCGCCGGACGGCGCGATCAGACTCGAATCAAAGCCGGGCGTGCCATCGATCGCCGCCACCGCGTTATAAACGGACAGGCTTTCGATCGCGAGCGCGCGAGACGCCACCGTCGGCGGCGACGCGTCCGTGGTGATCGCCTGGTTGGTGATCGTGTCCCATTCGATGACCGGGTCGGTGCCCCCGGCATTCGCCTGCACCACGTTCAGCGACGCGCTGGAGGTGTTGCCCGCGAGATCCGTCACCTGTACCGAAATCGAGTTTCCACCCGTACTGACAGGCACGTTCGCGAACTGGAACAAACCCGTCTGGCCAGCGGTGGCGGTGGCGCCGTTGTTCATCAGCGTCACGACAGCCTCAGGTGTCGTCGTGCCCAACAGCGTGACCACGCTGGAGTTTGTCGTCGTCGGACCGGTGGTTTGATCGGCGGACGCCAACGCCAGGGTCGGGACGCCGAGTTCGGTCTCCAAGGTGAAGCCGACGGTCTGGGACGTCACGTTCCCCGCGGTGTCCGTCGCCTGTAGTACCAGCGAATGGTGCCCATCCGGCAACGTTCCGCCAGCGATTGAATTCAGTACCGTGGGAGTGAGCGTGAACGCACCGTTGGTGCCGATGTCGCCGGTCAGGTTCGTATATTCGCGAACCCCATCCAGCGTCCCATAAAGACTGATGATGCCGGCGGCATCCGTCCCGGTCCCGGCGACGGTGTCGTTGCTCGACGCCCCCATGGTTTGCGCGAGAGTGCTCGTCCCGGTGACATCCGTGAGACCGGCATTCAAGGAAGGCGCGATACCGTCCAGCGTGAAAGAGACGCCGGCCGACGTCGTGTTGCCGCTGCCGTCGGACGCGCTGACAACGACGGTGTGCGCTCCGTTACTTAACGAACCACCGGCCAGGGCGGCGATCATGACAGGCGTGAGAGTGAATCCTCCGCCCGCGCCGATCGCGCTGGTTTCGCTGAAGACGGTCCCGCCGTCGATCGATGCCGTCAGAGAAACGATCGCCGCGGTGTCGATCGCGCGTCCCGCGATCGTGTCATCGCTGGTCGAGGCAGAGCCCAGAACCGGGCCTGTCGCATGGGCGAGACCCGCCACCAACAGCAGACTTCCCTGGCTGCCAACCGGGCCGGGGTTGGCCGACGTCGTTATCGGGACGGACGGTGTGTTCACGCCCGCGGATGTCGTGAAACTCGCGAACATGGTGCCGGCGCTGGCGACCGATGCATCGTCATTCGTTGGCGCCGTCGTGGCCGCGGTCAAAGCGGGAAGTGGACCAGCATCGGGTGCGGCAACGCCGCCCGCGTTCAGTTCCAGCCACGGCGTGGGCCAGTTCAGGCTGAACGGATCGACCGTCACCAAGGGGAAAACCGATGGATCGAACACGGAAGCGATCGTACCGGACGCCAGGTCCAGCGGGTCCAGGCCGGAGGAGTTGGTCGACATGGATTTCTCCTGTTACTGGTCCGCGCGCTTGCACGAGCGGCACGGGTCAACCTGAGGAATTACCGGCTGACGTTCCGCAGCGCTGACACCGTCATGGCCTCGCGTCTTTTCAGACGCCGGCATATCGCGGCCAACCTGGTTCCCGACAAAACAAGTTCCGCGCACCCGCGGGTTTCCCACAGCCGCGCGGCCTCAGGCGTCAACCGGCCCGCGAAGTCCGGAAACAGCCGGATCGTGACGTCATCGCGAAAGTTCGCCCGATCGCCGGTATCGAGATAGCTCTCGACCGTCAGCCCCTCAGCCATGATGACCGCATGCCGCGGCAACTCGACATGAAAATACGTCACCCGATCCCGCTTCACCTGGGCGATACTGCTACCGTTGATCAACAACCTCACTGGTACCAGAACGTGGTTGACGTACACCGCGTGATCGGGGGAAAGATAAAGATCGTGCTCCGGAACGTTTTCGCCGAACGCGCCGGCCCGAACCCGAACCGGCCACACCATCTCCGGCTGGGGATGCGCGGAACAATTCACAACCCGATGCCCGATCCAAACGATCGGCTCTTCCGCGCCACCTTCCGCCGTGACCGCGTGGTCGCCAACGCGAAGATTCTCCACCGCGATCTCGCCACGCGCGGTGCCGATGCGCGTGCCCTCGGCGAAGCACGCCACCGCCTGCACGGTGTTGCCGTTGACGATGCCAAACGCCCCCGCGCTGATGCCCGAGCCGAAGATGATCGAATCGATCCCGCCCGCGCCCGCTCCGGTGCCGGCATCCGAGAACGTCAAGGTGTTCCCATTGCTCACACCCAGGTTCGACAGCGTGCCTCCGGTGATGACGAACGAGTCGCCGCCTTTCCAGGTCGCCACGGTGCCCGCGAAACCGGCGATGTCGTCCAGTTGCAACAGGCCCGTGCTGTCCTGGAACACCACGTCGATAACGCTGCTGTTGACGGTGTAGGTCCCTGTCGGCGTCAGGTTGTCGGTGAACGTCGTGGTGGCCGCGTTCAGCACGGCCCCTGTCAACTCGATGGTGTCGTGCGTGCCGATTTGCAGAATGCCGGGACCGTTGACGGAGACGGAGCCGTTGATGGTGGCGGTGCCACCACCGACCACCGTGCCCTGCACGACCTCGGTTTCCTTACCGGACTTGCTGCCGTTGGAAAGGATCGTGCCTTCGAGCAGGATGAACTGCGAGGAGACCGTGCCGAAGCCGCCGGTCGTGCTGCCACCGTTCTCGATGAAGACGGTCGGATCGAGCACACCGCCTTCCAGCACCACGCCGCCTTGCAGGTTCACGACGGACGCGTTCACCACCGCGCCTGGCCCGACGGTCAGGTCGCCGGTGCCCAGAGCGGTGCCGATATTCAACTCGCCAGAGATCGATAGCAGCGAGCCATTGCCTGACACCACCAAGGCGCCGGAACTATCTGTCTGCGATCCAATGGTCAGCGATTGGGCCGAGAACGTGGCCCCGTTCAACACCGAAAGGACACCGGTGCCGTCGTCGGCGACCGTGGCGTCGTTCGCGATCACGAGGTCGGTGCCAGCCCCGGAAACGCTGAGCTGGCCAACCGCGGACGCGATATTGGCGGCATCCAGCGATCCGGCGGTGACAACGGCTCCCCCACTGATCTGCAGGGCGCCGGACCCCGCGACGCCGACATCGAGCAGCCCGGTGACATTCAGCTGCGATCCGGCTCCGCTGACGTTCGCGGAAGAACCGGTGGCGCCGGCGGTATTGGCGATGATCAGTCCCGCAAGACCGCTGACGCTGCCTGGAGTGGTAATTACCGTGGCACCGGCGAGAATCGCAAGGCTGCCGAGGCCCGCGTCACCAACGACGAAGCCGCCCTTATTGGACAGCAACGATTGCGTTCCCGTAACCGTTATGGCTCCCGAACCACCTGACGCCTGGGCCACGTCGATGCCCTGAGACGGGGCGAGGGTCGAACCGCCCGTCACCGCGGTTCCCTGATTCTCGACCAGCAACGAGCCGGCGCCTGCCTGGCCGACGTTCAACTGCCCAAGCAACGTCGCTCGCGACGCCAGACCCGTGACCGTGAGCGTCCCGGTCCCCCCGGCGCCCGCGCCCAACACCAGCGCCGGCTGCGTCGCCGACGCGACCGCGCTCAAACTGGCCTTATTGCTGATGGTCAGGCCGCCGGATCCGAGGTTGCCGACAACCAGCTCACCCGCCGATTTCCACGCGGATCCGGTGCCATCGACCGTCACCGCCGCGGCACTTCCGGAACCGCCGGTTATGGCGTCCAACGTTCCGAGGCCATTGATACTGGCGCCGCCATTGATCAACAGCGTGCCGACCCCCCCCTGGCCGACGGTCACTCCCGTCCCGGCGCTGAGGCTGGCGGATGACGTCACATCCCATAAAGTACTTCCGCCGAACTGCAGCACGGCCGCCGTGCCCGTACCGGTGATGGTTCCGCCACCGGTCAGGAATTGCGCGGTATCCGCGCCGCCCGGAGCGGCCGCCGCCGGATTGAGGCCATTCGACGTGTCGTTCCAGTCCGCCGCGTTGGTGAAATTGGTATCGGCCGCGCCCGTCCACACCAGATCGCGGGCCGGTGCCTGATAAGTCGCGAAACCCTGCGTTGTCGCGGCCTCCTGGAATCCAATCGACAACGCGGTATTGGAGAAAAGGTAGTCATTGCCGCCACCGTCCACCAGAACGAATCCGCCGTTGGAGCCGGTGCCAGTGCAGGTAAGGGTCAAAACCGTGTGGGACGAGTTCTGCTCCACGACGTTAATCGTCGCACCTTGTGTCAGCGTACCGGTCAGCGCGACCCCGAACGAGGATTGCTGGGTAACGGTCGCGGTTCCACCGGAAACCACGGCGACGCCCCAATCCGCGGCGACGAAGGTCTGTTGTTGTAAAATCACGCTCATGTCCGCTTGCCCCCAGGTTCCAACAAATCTTCCAATCGAGCCTGACCAAAGGCAGACCTCCCGCACCGGCGCTGGAGTTGCCGTCCTGGCAGGAAAAAGCTTCCCCGGCCATCTCAAACCCCGATTGTCACATCTCGGGTTTCAAGGCCTGTCGCGTTTTTTGGAGAATTAACACCCAGATGAATTGTCCGCAATCCCGCTTCATGCGAACAAGTTCAAAAATTCGCGTATGTTAGGCGGATTGACGACGGTGTGCCGCGCGACCGCCGAGCTTGCCAACTTTCGAAGTCCCAAGAAATATCCAACTATAGCAAATTATTCGCGAGCAACGCAACGTCGTTCCATTACGATACAGACCCGAAAAGGGAACGAGCGACCCGGCCGTATCGTGGCTGACGAAAACTGTAATTCCCGAGAATGTTGGTCGCTTCAAGGCGCCCGCTGGCAGCGGCTATATCTGTCCCCGATCCGCCGCGATCAGAGCCGGTGTTCCCTTGCCACCCTCAACATGCACCAGACGCGCGGCGAAGGGACGCAGTTCATCCTCGGAAAGCGTCTCCTTCGTCAGCAGTTCGGCCGCGGTTTCCAATAGCAAACCCTTGTTCGCCGCGAGGATCGATTGGGCTCGGACAAACGCGTCATCGATCAGGCGGCGGACCGCGAGGTCGATCGCCCCGGCCGTCGCGTCACCGTAATGACGCGGCTGCCAGTCATCCGCGCCCGGCGAATTGAGGAACGTCGAGCGCTCGGTTTCATAGGCCACCAGCCCCAGTTTCGGATCCATCCCGAACCGGGTCACCATGCTACGAGCGATGTCCGTTGCCTTCGTCAGATCGTCCGCCGCGCCGGTCGATACCTCGGGAAACACCAGCGTCTCCGCCGCGCGCCCGGCGAGCAACAATGTCATGCGATTGAACAATTCTCCACGGTCCATCAGGAAGCGATCCTCGATCGGCCGCTGCATCGTGTAGCCCAAAGCGGCGATGCCGCGCGGAATGATCGAGACCTTTTGCACCGGATCGACGCCGGGTAACGACAACGCGACCAACGCATGGCCCATTTCATGATGCGCGACGACTTCCCGTTCATGCGGATTGAGCAAGCGGTTACGCTTTTCCAGTCCGGCCGTGATGCGTTCTATCGCCTGGTTGAAATCGGCGATGGTGACTGAGTCGGCACCGCGCCGCGTGGCCAGCAGCGCCGCCTCATTTACCAGATTCGCGAGGTCGGCGCCGGTAAACCCTGGGGTCAACGCGGCGACCGCCTCGACCGAAGTGCCTGGCGCGAGCTTCACTTTGGCCCCATGGATCCGCAGGATTTCAATGCGGCCCTTCTTGTCCGGACGATCGACCAGCACCTGCCGATCGAAACGGCCGGCGCGCAGCAAGGCAGGGTCCAGAACTTCCGGCCGGTTGGTCGCCGCCAGCAGAACGATTCCCGATTTGATATCGAAACCATCGAGTTCGCTCAGCAATTGATTGAGAGTTTGTTCTTTCTCATCATGCCCGCCCATACCCGGGATGGACGCCCCGCGAGCCCGGCCAAGCGCGTCGAGTTCGTCGATGAAAATGATGGCGGGCGCCTGCTGTCTTGCCTGTTCGAACAGGTCACGCACGCGCGCCGCGCCGACGCCCACGAACATTTCGACGAATTCCGAGCCGGAAATCGAGAAGAACGCGACCCCCGCCTCCCCCGCCACCGCGCGAGCAAGCAAAGTTTTCCCGGTCCCCGGGGGCCCGACCAGCAGGACGCCCTTCGGCATGTGGGCGCCCAGTTGACTGTAGCGGGCGGGATCGCGGAGGAAGGCGACGACTTCCTTCAGTTCGTCCTTCGCCTCATCCACGCCGGCGACGTCGGCGAATGTCACCTTCACGTCTTTTTCGACATAGACCTTGGCTCGGCTTTTACCGATCGCCATCAATCCGCCGGCGCCCTGGCCCGCGAGCATGGGCCTGATCAAAACCATCCAGAGCAAAAAGAACCCAATCGCCGGCATGAACCAACCGAGTACGGTTTCCAGCAGACCCGCGCCGGCTTCACCAGAGAACGTAACGCCCGCCGACGTCAGTTCCGGCACCAAAGCGGCATCGACCCGGGTCGTGGAAAAGCCCGGAACCTTGGCGTCAGCGGGATCCTTGTATTTTCCGGTGATGGTCGTCGAGCCAACGACAAGATCAGTTACTTTCTTCTGATCCAGTAACATTTGAAATTCGCTGTACGGAATGACCTTGACCGATGCCGAACGAACGAGAAAGTCCTGGATGAACAATATGGCGAAAAACGCAGCGATGACATACCAGAAGTTGATGTGATGCTCTCGTTTGATCTCCATCATCCATTCCTTCGCGGTCCGATGGCGGCGTTCAATTCCCGGCACTCACTGTCAGTTCGATGTTACCAAATGCATCGACGCGGGCGTGCGCTCCGTGTGGGACCAGACACGTGGCGTCATATTCCTGCACGATGAAAGGACCGTTTCCCGGCGTCTCGCTGAGCTCCGCGCGATCGACCACTTGCGTGTCGATCCAGCCACTCGCCGGAAACCAGGCACGCCGCATGGACGGGCCATGCGCCGCGACGGGCGGGATGCGTTCCGGCAGCCGAGGCCGCTCCGGCAGTCCCCGCGCGATACCCGACAGTCCAATGAGTTCGACCGGTTCCTCGGATGGCGCGCGGAAGCCATAAATCCGTTGATGTTCTTCGCCAAACAATGCCGCGATCATGGCTGGCGTCACCGCGCCATCCGGCAACGGCACCTCGATCTCACTCGACTGTCCCAAATACCGCGCCTGGGCCGCGCGACGAAACGATTGGCGCTCGGGAGTGAAACCATCATGGGTCAGCCGATCGGTGCCGGCACGAAACAAAGCATCCAACACCGTCGCGATGCGTGCCGGATCGGCGGAATCGAGCCGGACGCGGAGGCTCTGACTGGCGTGATGCTCGGTGTCCGCCACCAACAGGCCAAAGGCGCTGAAAACCCCGGGCAAAGGCGGCACGATCACGCGCGAGATTCCAAGCTCCCTGGCGATTCCCGCGGCGAACAGAGGTCCATTGCCGCCGAACGCCAACAACGCGAACCCGCGCGGATCGCGGCCACGTTCCACCGAGACCGATCGGATCGCGCGCATCATCGTCGCCGACGCCAACCTCAACATTCCAAATGCCGCGTCTTCCAGCGAGCAGCCAAGCGGACCGGCCAGATCGCGCATGATCGCCGCCTCGGCCGCGTCGCGGTCCAGCTTCAACGCGCCCCCAACAAGACCGTCTGGATCGAGATATCCCAGCACCAGGTTGCAATCCGTGATGGTCGGCCGGTCACCGCCGCGACCGTAACAAACCGGTCCAGGATCGGCGCCGGCGCTGTTCGGACCCACCTTTGGCGCGCCGCCCGCGTCCAGCCGGCAAATCGAACCACCTCCCGCGCCAACCTCCGCCAGATCGATGGCCGGTAGTTTGAGCATGTAACCCGCGCCAACCAGCAAACGGGAGCCGGCCATCACGCCGCCACCTACCTCGATCGCCTCGGTTCGAATCACCTCGCCGTCCTCGACGAGGCCAGCCTTGGCGGTCGTGCCGCCCATGTCGAAGGTGATGATCCCGGCTTCATTCAGACGCCGTGCCAGCGCCGCGCCGCCCACTACACCGGCCGCCGGACCGCTTTCGATGATATGCGCGGGGGCGGCGGCGGCGAAAGCGGCCGAGGCCAGTCCGCCGTTCGACTGCATCAGTTGCAACGGCGCATCGATCCCCAAGGCCCGCAGCCTGGCGTCCAACGCGGTGATGTAGGCACGCACGACCGGTTGCACGTAGGCATTGATCACGGTCGTGCTGGTGCGCGGATATTCCTTGATCTCCGGCAATATCTCGCTGCTCACCGAGATCGCGACATCGGGCAACGCCGCGCGCACCGCGTCAGCCACGGCCCGTTCATGGGTCGGGTTGGCGTAACTATGCAGCAAGCAAATCGCGACACTTTCGACATGCTCATCACGCAATCGCTTGATGGCGACGGCGATACTATCCGGATCGAGTGGTACAGACACCGATCCGTCCGGCCGCGTTTTCTCGATGACCTCCAGCCGAAGACGACGCTCCACCAGTGCCAGCGGCTTGGTCCAGTGTTGGTCGTACAGCACGGGCATGCGCAAATCGCGGATTTCCAGGATGTCGCGGAACCCGTGCGTGGTGATCAACGCGGTCCGGGCACCTTTCGCCTCCAAAACAGTATTCGATCCAACCGTCGTGGCGTGCAGAACCTCGGCGACAGGCCCAGGATGACGGGCCAACAGAGCCTGAATGCCGTCGATGATGCCTTCCCCGTAATCATGGGGCGTCGAGGCCGTTTTATGGGTCGTGACGAGGCCATCTTCGGTCATGGCGACGAGGTCGGTGAACGTGCCCCCGATATCGATGCCGATCCTGAGAGTCATGCGGCGGGCTCCCAGGCGACCATGGGCAACGGCTTCCGGGTGGCGCGCAATTGGATCCGTAGCGTTTTGGTCGCGGCGACGTCGATCTCCGGCGGATCGCCTCGCGCGATCACACCGTAGTCACGCGCGGCTCCCTCGATCGTTACCAGACCGTCCCGCAGGTCCTTCGAGACCAACGCAAGATCGCGGGCCAGCGCATCGCCGTGCCCTCCGGCACCCGGCAGGTCGTGACGAAACACCTGGCCGCGGCGCAATGTCATGGTCAGCTCGGCATGCAGCGTTTGCTCCGTCGGCAGTCCCGGATCGAGCACATTGCGCCCAAACGCTCCTGGGCCGCCGCCTTGCAAACCATAGGGTCGATGCGTTTGCCGATCGGCGCGAACCTGCAAGATCCCCTCATCGGCCAGCATGCGCCAGGTTTTTCGTTGCGACATGCCACCGCGAAATTTTCCCGCGCCACCGGTGTCCGGCACGAATTCGTAATCCAGCACTTCCAGCGGGTTTTCCGCTTCAATCACTTCAACCGAGAAACTCGCCATATTGGCGAACATGCAGGTGTTACCGTCAAGTCCGTCAGCCCATGGACGGCCACCCCAGGCGCCGGAGATAAAATCCACGTAGATAAACGGATTGAGCTCCTTGTCGTATCCGCCGATCGTCAGGCCGGTGTTGCCGCCATCCGACGCCGCCATCACCTTGTCGGGATAAAGCTGGGCCAGCGCGCCAAAACAACAATCGACACCGCGAAAACCCGTCAGCCCACGGGCGGCACACGCGGCGGGCAGTTTGCCGTTGGTGATCGTGCCAGCCGGAGCGATGACCGTGATCGGCCGAAACACGCCATCGTTGTTGGGCATGTTGATCGACAGCACCGACTTCACCGCGGTGAAACTCATGGCCAGCGTGTAGCTCAACGTATTGTTGATGGCGCCTTTGACCTGAGGCGCGCTGCCGGTCCAGTCGACCTCCATCGTGTCGCCATGTTTACGGACGGTGCAAACGAGTTTGATCGGCACCCCCTCGTCGATCTGATCGTCATCGATCCAATCCGTGAACGTCGCCTCGCCGTCAGGAAGTTCGGACAGGCAGTGGCGGGTCAGCCGCTCGGAGTAGTCCATCATCGCGATCATCAGACGTTTCACTTCATCGGCGCCATACCGCGCGATGAGGTCCGCCATGCCGCGCGCCGCGATCTCACACGCCGCGAGCTGCGAACGAATATCGCCGAACACGCGTCCCGGCATGCGAACGTTGCGCTCGATCATGCGAAACAGCGTGGCGTTGGCGCGGCCGGCCTCGTAAAGCTTCAACGGAGGTATGCGCAGGCCCTCCGCATAAATCTCGGTGCTGTCGGAGGCATTGGAACCGGGAACTCGCCCGCCAACATCGGTGTGGTGACAAATCGTGGCGGCGAACGCGATCACCTCGCCATGCGCGAACAACGGTTTGAATATAAAGATGTCCGGCAGATGCATCCCGCCGTCATAGGGATCGTTGTTGACGAAGATGTCGCCTTCGGAAATATCGTCCCCAAAATGGTTCAGCACCGCTCGCAACGCCACCGGTATCGAGCACAAATGGCCCGGCAACGATAATCCCTGCGCCACCAGCCGCCCTTCCGCGTCGCAAATCGCCGCGCTGTAGTCCATGATATTCTTCAAAACACCGGAATAGGCGGTACGATAAATCGTCAACACCATCTCATCGCCGACGGCCGAAATCGCGTTACGAAACAGTTCCTCGGTGATCGGATCGGACATGATTCGTTGCTCACTCGTTCGTTTCGGCGCAGGGCGTGGTGATTTTAAACACTGACGCGCCGCTCGACCGGCACCGAACGGCAGTCCATTTCGTATTCCAGCCCCTCCACCGGCGGGCGCGCGAGGTGCCAGGTCAGCCCATGGCGGGCGGCGCCGCGGCGGGCGATCTCATCCTCCAGAAACGGATACAGATCGTGCACGGTGTAAACCTGCACGGCGGTCGTATCGGCCCAGGTGAAGCCGAGGGCGGCCATGCGTTGCTCCATGCGGCCAAGCACGAAGACGCCTTTCTCGCGCATGGCGTCCGGGCTTGTGTCGCCAAAGCGCACCATTCGTTCGCGATACGGCGCCGGGCTGTCATCCGCTTCGCCGCTGCCGGCGATCACGAACGAGCCGGACGCGCCCGGAATCGGCCGCGCGAAGGAGAACGCACGAAAAGACGGCTCCGCGGGCCCATCGACGAGCGGAATGACATTGCTGCGAGCGACCGGGTTGTCATCGCCCTTCATCACCCCCCAGCGCGTCAATGCGCCGCAATACTGGCGGTTGAAGGCGATGAACCCCGCGTCGGTAAACTGCGCCGGGGAGCGTAGTTCGCAGGCACAGAAGCCAAGCAGCGAGACGCCTTGCTCGGTCAGATAGCGCTCGATGAACGCGAATCCCGCCTCCAGTGGAACCGGGGTCTGAAACGTGACGCGCTCGATCTGGAATCCGTCCAGAGCGGCGGCGCCGCCCGAGTACTGGAACTGGTGCGCCAGGTAACGATAGCCGCCGGCCGGCACGTCGATCGCCATGCTCACCATCCCCCATCCACACCCAGTGCCTGTCCGGTCACGAAAGCGGCGCCGTCCGATGCCAGGAACGCGATCGCCGCCGCGACCTCATCGGGGGTGCCGAAGCGGCCCACCGGAATGGCTTTGGCTCGTTCCGCGAAACCGCGTTCCAGATCGTCGCCGTACTCCCGGCGATTGGTGCTGATCGCGCGCGTGGTGCGGATCGGACCCGGCAACACCGCGTTCACCGTGATCCCGTGCGGCGCCAAATCCAAAGCCAACGACTTCATGAAACCCACGATCGCGGCCTTGGAGGCGGCATAGGTCGCCCGCCGCGCGCCTGGCCGAACCGCGGCCTTCGACGACACGCACACGATCCGTCCCCATCCGGCCTTCCGCATCGCCGGAACGGCCGCGCGAGACATCAAAAACACCCCGCGCGCATTGACCGCCATCGTTTGATCCCACGCCTCGACAGGGACATCCTCGATCTCGTTGCGATCCGCGCCCTGCGGCGCACCCGCGTTGTTCACCAGAATATCCAGCCGGCCGTAACGCGCCATCACCGTTTCGACCATGCGTTGCGCGTCCGCCTCCCGGCTGACATCGCCGATGACCGATGACGCCTGGCCTCCGGCCGCCTGAATCTGTTCGACGAGACTATCGACCCCACGCCAGGACGGATCCACGTCACCCTGCACGTTATGCTCATTGGCAACACCCGCCGGAGCGACATCCGTGACGACCACGGTGATGCCAGCCGCGGCCAGCGCCCGCGCGGTCGATGCGCCGATCCCAATGGGCTTGCCGCATCCGGTGATCAGCGCCACGCGGCCCGTAGTGGGCACGGTCGCATCGCGGGACCCAGCTTCGGTATGGCGCGGAACAATCGTTTGATCGCGCCGCGTGTATTTAACGACCCGGCGCACGCGTCCCCACTCGCCCGGCTGCACGACATAGATGCTCTTTTCCGAATCGCCCCAGATGCCATGAATGGAACGGTGAATTGGCGCCCCCCAGCGCGCCAGCCGTTCGCCGTCCAGTGTCACGACACTGACCATGCCGCTGTTATGTTCCGGGATATAAACGATATCCTCGTCATCGACGTAAAAGAACGCGGGTCCGATCAATTCGGTTGGCCATATGGTCAGCAGCCTGCCTTCCAGATCGAAGACCTGCACACGGTCGTTTTCACGATCCGCGACCAGCAATCGTCCGCGGCTGTCGTACCAAATCCCGTGCGGCAGATTGAACTGCCCAGGACCGTTGCCTGGTTCACCCCAGGAGAAAAGATGCTTGCCTTCGGCTGAGAACTTGTGCACGCGCGCATTGCCGTACCCATCGGTCATATACATGTCGCCGCCGGGAACGATCGCGATATCGGTGGGAAGATTGAACGGGCCGCCGCCATGCGTCACCCGCTTCCACGCGACGGCGGTGAAATCGTCGTCGGGCACTCCGGTGTCCGATCGCTGGCCTTTGACGCCGATGGTTCGAAGCAGTTTTCCGTCGTTCGTGAACAGCATGAACTGGCCGTTATGCTCATCCGTCAGCCAGACCCGATCTTGCTCATCAAAGCGGATCGCGTGCGGGAACCGAAACATTCCCGCGCCCCACGAAGACAGAAAATTCCCGTCGCGATCGAAGATCACCACGGGATGTTCCGCCGATCGACTGAAACAGAAAACGCGATCCTGGGAATCGACGGCCACAGCCGCAGGCCGAAGGTCGATACCGGCGGGAACCCGAGCCCAGTCTTCGTTGACGTCGTAGGTGTGCCTGCCGCTGCCGACGATGGGATCCATCACGCCCTCCTGCAATTCTTTTGATCCGTGGCAACCCGTATTGCCGCGACCATAGCAGGAATCGACCCGAATGAAACGCAAGGCCCCCGAAGAACGCGGTCAGCGCGCCTTGAAGTTCGGCTTCCGCTTTTCCTGATAGGCGGCGATGCCTTCCCGCATGTCTTCCGACTGCCGCACCCGGGCGATCGTCTGGCTGATCCCGACCATGCGTTCGATCGGACCGACCGGCATGACCTCGGCGACCAGACGCTTCAGGGCGCCGATCACCAGTGGAGCGGATTCCAACAACTCGCCCGCCATTTCCAGGGCCGCCGTCTCGTGTTCGCCATTTGGCACCACCCGGTTGACGAACCCCACGTCGTAAGCCCGTCGCGCCGGAACCTTCGAGCCGAGCAGCATGATTTCCATCGCCAACTTGTGCGGCATCCGCGTGACCAGCGAACTGATGCCGCCCGCCGTGGTGCCGAGTTTGGCCTCGGGGTAATAGAGGGTGGTGCTTTCCGTCGAAACCATCAGATCGCACATCATGACCATGACGATCGCGCCGCCAATCACCCATCCGGTGGTCGCCGCGATGATCGGCTTTTCCGTATCGTAACCAATGGTCGGAATCGCACGCCACAGTTCCGGCAGGTTCGAAACGTCGGCGCCGGAACTGAACGCCCGATCGCCGACGCTGCTCAGGACCGCCACGCGCTGGCTGTCATCGGCGTCGAACGTCTTGAACGCTTTCTGCAATTCCACCGCCACATCCTGATTGATGGCGTTCAACCGCTCCGGCCGGTTGATGCGGATGATGGAGATCGCGCCTTTGGTTTCAACGGTGACAGCGGACATCATGTTTCCTCTGAAGTAAGCGGTCCTTCGAACGCCGCCCAGGCGGTCGGCGCCTCGCGGAGCAGGATTTTTAGCCAGGTGACGGCGCGGCCGCCATGCCCGAGCCGTCCGTCGGCACAGGCCGCCGCCAGCAATCCGTGAATGTGGAAGGCCATATATTCTGTTGTCGTATTGATCCCGGCCAACACCGGATTCTCGTCCAGGTTACTGTAGTCGACCGTCTCGAGCACTCGCCGCAATTCGGTCTTCGCCAGCCCGATATCGACCAGCAACTGATGATGATCCAACGCCGGCGCGCGGAATTCCGCCTCGACCGCGAAGGTCGCGCCGTGCATCCGTTGCGCCGGCCCAAACTCTTCGCCTTTGAAGCTATGGGCGATCATGATGTGGTCACAGACGGTCAGGCTGTACATCGCTCAGTTCTCATACGTGATGACATGGCATAATCCGCCGGGCGCCAGGATGCCAGGCATCGCTTCCGGCAAATCCTGAAACCGTGTCGGTCCCTCCAGCAACGCGTCATAGGCTGGATCGGCGAGCAGCGCGAGGGCGATCGCCAGCCGTTCCGCGTGGGTCCGCCGGCCGCGCATCGCCGGCGCGACGGCGCCCACCTGCGATGCGATCAGCCGCAACCGGCGCGAGTGAAAGCCCTCACCCAATGGCACCGAGGGCGCCAAGTCGCCATACCAGGAGGCCTCGACGATCCGTCCTTCGAACGCGGCCCGATCGAGCGCCAGTCGCAGACCGGCTTCGGACGCGGACGCATGGACGATCAGTTCCTGATCCGCCGGGGCGGCGTCCGGCAAGGCGAACGCGCATCCCAACCTCTGGGCCAGCGCCGCCCGGGCCGGGTTCACGTCCACGACCGTCACGGCGACCGCCGGCACCCGAACCAGCAGCGACGCCGCGAGCAACCCGACCACCCCCGCGCCAATCACAAGCACCCGCTCGCCAGCCAACGGCGCGGCGTCCCAGCAAAGGTTCAGCGCGGTTTCCATGTTGGCCGCGAGGACAGCGCGTCGTGTGGGGACGTTGCCGGGCACGGGGACGCACATCGCGGCGGGAGCGTAGAACCGATCCTGGTGCGGATGCAGCGCGAATACCCGCGCGCCGTCCTCTCGCTCGCCCACGACGCTGTAGCCGTATTTCACCGGAAACGGGAACGATCCGGCCATCAGGGGCGCGCGCATCGCCTCGAACTGCCCGGCCGGAACGCGTCCCGAGAACACCAGCGCCTCGGTGCCGCGGGAAACTCCGGAAGCCAGCGCGCGAAACAGAACCTCATCCGATCCCGCGACGGGCAAAATCTCCGCGCGCAGTTCGCCTTTTCCCGCGCCAACCGTCCAGAACGCCTGAGCGCGCATCAGTCGATGTCCCTGTCTCTCACGCTGCCCGGCTCAAAGGGATGTCCAACAGGATATCGGGGCCGATCCGATGCGCGGTCCAGGCGAAACGCCGCCCTTCCTCCAACCGCCCGACCGGCGGCAACGGGAACGCCGGAACGCCCCCGCCCATGACCAGAGGCGCGACCGTCACGTGCAACCGATCGAGCGCTCCCGCCGCGAGAAAGCGGGTCACTGTGACCCCACCGCCCTCCACGAAAATCCGCCGCAGGCCACGCGCCCGCAGCAGAGTCAGAATCGCCGCGATGTCGAGCCCCTCCGGCCCTCGCGACACCGGCAGCACACTCGCTGTCCCCAGGCGGCCGGACTTCGCCTTTTCCGGCGCGCATAGCAGCAAGGTTTCCGGCCCTTCGCGGAAGACCCGATACGAATCGTCCAAACGGCAATCGGGATCGAGCACCACCCGAACCGGGCTCGGCCCATCGACCAGACGTGTGGTCAACCGCGGATTATCGGCGCGAATGGTTCTGGCCCCGACCACGACGGCGTCCGACAACGCGCGCAACTGATGCGTATGCCGCAGATCGTCGGGACCGCTGATCCAAACCGACTCTCCGGCCCGCGTCGCGATGAAGCCATCCAGCGACTGCGCCACACGGCCGAGGACAAAGGAACATCCAACCGGCACGGCGGCACGCAACGGCGCGAACAGCGGGTCGATCGCGTCATGAGGCGCCGACCGCGATGAGCCCTCGACGATATGATCCATGATGCGCCCTTACCATGCCGCCGCGGGTGCGGGTAGCGGCACCAGGCGCGGCCAGCAGTTCTCGTTTTGCCGGTTGGGCGTTCCAATTCGTCATCCTCCGGCCATCGTATCGATCCACCGGCGAACATTATCGTCATCCTCCGGCTCGACCGGAGGATCTGTCGAACCCCGCACAACCTTGAACGGTCACCCGTTTTCTGACGGGTGTGCGGCGACTGATCCTCCGGTCGAGCCGGAGGATGACGGAAAATCACCGGGGGAGGACGGGAAAAGCGAACCGCGATTTCTCCGGGTATGGAGCAGGAATCAGGCGCGGGCGGAAAACGCCAATGGCCGGGTGACCCGCTCCATTCGCCCATGCGCTCCATAGGCCGGTGCGCGGGCAGCGGACGCGGCCGCGCGGGCGACAATGCCGATCACTCGTTGCTGGACGACGATCGCTCGTTCCAGCAGGCGGCGGTTCTCCGCGGCAAGTCCCTCCAACCGTCGTGCGATGCCGGCGAGGTCGCGCGCTGGATCTGCCGTGCCAGGAGCCTCACCCGATGCCGTCAAATCGGCGATCGCGGCGGATTTCTCCGGCAATAACGCGGTCGCGCGGCGAATATCCATCGCCTTGAGCGCGGTGTTTTCCCGGTCCAATACCTCGGACAGACGGCGCGCCGCCACGATCACGGGAACGGGCATCAGGACTTTCCTTCTTGCATCCGCAGCATGGCGTCATGAATGGGACCCGCGAGGCCAAGCCCGCCGGACGCGGCGATCCGCTTGGCGATTTCGTCGATCAGCATTGGCTTCCAGGTCTTTTCCGCCTCGCCGCCGTCGAAGAATCCATTCTTCGGGGTGACCGTTTCGAACATCGGCTTCAGAAATTCTCCCAAGGCCACCGCCTCAAAATCCCGCGCGGCCTTCCACATCCTGGCCGGGTCCGCCGGCGTGGCGGGACGCGCGATCGGCATCCCGACAGGCAAAGAGACGGAGGTATGACCGGAGATCGTCATCTCACCCGCAGATCCGCCTGCAAGGCCCCGGCCGCCTTGATGGATTGCAAAATGGAGATCAGGTCGCGCGGCCCAACACCCAACGCGTTGAGCGAGGCGACCAGGTCCCGCAATGTGACGCCGCTGTCCAGGATGCCGAGTTTCTTGTCATGCTGGTCGTCGATCTGGATTTGCGTGCGCGGCACCGTCGTCGTCGTTCCATTGGACAACGGGGCCGGCTGACTGACCTGCGGCGTCTCGGTCACCCGAATGGTCAAATTTCCCTGCGCGATCGCCACAGTGCTGATGCGAACATTGTCGCCCATCACGATCGTCCCGCTCGACTCGTCGATAATCACGATCGCGGGGTTATCCGGCTGAACGCGCAGATTTTCGATCCGCCCGAGGACCTCGATCGGATCCCGCGACGCGATATCCAGCAGCACCGTCCGCGGATCGATCGCCTTGCTGATCGGCCCGATGGCCTTGTTGATCTCGGCCGCGATCCGCAGCGCGGTCGTCAGGTCAGGGTTACGCAGGCCAAGCCGCAGCGAATTGCCGGCCTTGTCCAGCCGGAACGCGACCTCCTTCTCGACGATCGCGCCATTGGCGACCCCGCCCGACGTGGGGACACCGCGCGTGACCGATGACGCCGCGCCTCGCGCCGAAATGGCACCCGTCTCGATCGCTCCCTGGGCCACGGCGTAAACCTCGCCATCCGCCGCCAGCAACGGGGTCACCAGCAGCGTGCCGCCCGTCAGATTGGTCGCATCGCCCAGGGCGGAGACGGTGACATCGATGCGGCTGCCACCGTGGGTAAAGGCGGGCAACTCGGCGGTCACCATCACGGCGGCGATGTTCTTGGTCTGCAGCTTCGCCGCCTGGTCGCGGGTATTGACGCCCAGGCGTTCCAGCATGCCGATCAACGATTCCAGCGTGAACACCGCGTTGTTGAGCTTGTCGCCGGTTCCATTCAGCCCGACCACGAGGCCATAACCGATGAGTTGGTTGGCCCGGACACCTTCGACGTCGGTGATATCCTTGATCCGCACCTGCCCGAAAGCCGGTACTCCGGCCAGCAGCAGCGACGCGAGCGTCGCACGGACCAGAACCAAGAATCGCCGGCACGGAGTCACGTCCTGACCTTTCCGGTAAGGGTTTCGCAAGGATTAGCGGCCACATTCCGTCCGCCGATCCCTTCAGCGGTTAACGCAAGCCCCGTGCCACTCCAAAAGCACGTTGTTCCGCGAAGCCCGCCGGTGGTTCCGGGCGGCAGCATTTGCCGCCCGGCAGGGATGGCCTGGTTGGAGCGACGCACATGGTCCAAGGCGTGAGAGCGAGCGGCATCGGCGCCCCCCCGGGATTGACTCGCGACGACGCGAAAACGGGCGATACCTCATTCACCATGGACGAGGCGGCCGCGCCATCCCCTCAAAATACAAGACTTTCGACAATCGGCTCTATTGGCCTGGAAAGTATGCTGGCACTGCAGACCGTTGACGAAGCAGACGAACGCAACCGCTCCGCGCGAAAACGCGGCAATGCCCTGATCGGCGCTTTGACGAGGTTGCAACGGGCGATGCTCTCGGCGGAAGACCCGTCATCGGCGTTGCGAGCGCTGAATGTGCTGGCCTCGGAAGATCCCGACGCCTGCGACCCTCAACTTGGCGCGATCCTACGGGCGATCGTTTTGCGCTCACGGGTGGAAGTCGCGCGGCGGACCCAGCAGGAGGCAACGAGACAACAAGGCTAACCCCGGCCGGTCCCATTTTATTACGGTGGGATGATGGTTCGCGCATGCCCCTTGGCGCGGCGATACGCCATCGCTATAAGCCGCCCCGTCTGGCTCGCGCGCTTCGAGGGCCAGATGCCGCCGCTCACCTGTTTGCGGCGGAAACAGAATAAACAGGACCGGCGCCGATGCTGTTAACCTTGCCCCCAGACTACCGGCCTTCCGAGGACGAGGATTTCATGAGTCCTTTCCAGGCCGAATACTTCCGGCAAAAACTATTGCGATGGCGCGCGGAGTTGCTGAAAGAGGCTGACGGAACGCTGGCGAGCCTGTCGCAGGGCGGCATCCTGGAGCCGGACATCACCGACCGCGCCAGCGTTGAAACGGACCGGGCACTTGAACTTCGCACCCGGGACCGCGCCCGCAAACTTATTTCCAAGATCGACCAGGCCCTCGGTCGCATCGAAAGTGGCACTTACGGTTATTGTGAGGAAAGCGGCGAGCCGATCGGTATTCGCCGCCTGGAAGCCCGTCCGATCGCCACCATGTCGATCGAAGCCCAGGAGCGGCATGAACGCATGGAACGGGTGCATCGCGACGATTGACGATCGCGAAGATTGACGACGGGCACCGGGCGGAGCAGTTCTGCGCCGATGAGGGCCGCCCCGCTACCTTCCGTCTCGGTTGAACGCCTGATCTGGCGCGGTGACACCGCGACGCCGGGCGCCCGGACGATCCCCGAAGAAACGCCGATCGCGCTCACTTACGGCCGCACGACGCAGGCTGTGATGATGGCGACACCGGCCGACCTCAGCGACTTCGCGGTCGGGTTCAGCCTGGCAGAGCAAATCGTCGCCCGCCCGGCCGAGATAGAGTCCCTGGAGGTCGTCGTGGTCGAAGGCGGCGTCGAATTGCGCATGGATCTCTCCCCGGACCGCCAGTCAGGACTCGCGCGCCGGCAGCGCCGGATCGTAGGGCCCGGCGGGTGCGGGCTTTGCGGCATGGACAGCCTCGCGGAGGCGTTACGGCCACCGCCCGTGGTGACTTCGGACACGACGTTCACGGCGGCGGAAATTCAGCGCGCGATGGCGTCGATGCCCGCGGCCCAGTACCTGAACGCGCTGACCCGGGCGGTGCACGCGGCTGGGTTCTGGACTCCCGCTCACGGCCTCGTGGCGCTACGCGAGGACGTGGGCCGGCACAATGCGCTCGATAAGCTTCTGGGCGCGGTCGTGGGTTCCGGGCGCGACCCGACCGAGGGGATCGTGCTGCTCAGCAGCCGCGTGTCGGTTGAGATGGTGCAAAAGACGGCCGTGCTGGGCGCCCCAATGATCGTCGCGGTGTCCGCGCCGACCGCGTTGGCCGTTCGCACCGCCGAAGCCGCCGGATTGACGCTGGCCGGCGTGGCGCGGAACGACGCTTTCGAGGTTTTCACTCATCCAAACCGAATCACCAACGGACAGGTTCGCCATGTCGCATGACAGACTCGCCTACATGGCCAATCAGATTGGCCGGTTCTTCGCGCACGAATCAGAGGATAAGGCCGTCGCCGCGATCAACGACCACATCCGTAAGTTCTGGGATCCGCGCATGCGCAAGCAGATCCTCGCCGAACTGGACACCGCGGCGCTCGATCCCAGAGTTCGCCGCGCGGTCGAGCAGTTAAACGACCCAGCCTGATCCTGGGTGTCACGAGCCATTGCGCCGGATGTTCCAGAATACGTGCAGTCCGTTGACGATCATGCCGCTGAGGTTCGCCCGCAGCGCCGTCGGCGGAGAATATTGGCCAAGGAACATTTGCGGCGCCTGATCCAGCACCCGCAACTGCATTTCGTCAGCGAGCGCCTTGCGCTTCACGGGATCGGCCTCCGCCTCGAACTTCGCGACCAACGGAGGCATTTCGGGATCGCAGTTCCATCCCGGATATGTACCGCCGCAGGAATACGAGGTGGTATAATGCGACAGCGGATTGATCATGTCGTAACCGCTCCAGACCACCGGCATCAAATTCCAGCCGCCCTGATCGATCGGATCCTTCTTCAATCGCCGCTGCGCCTGAAAGCTGTAATCGGCCGAATAAACATCGAGGTTCAAGCCGGCGCGCTTAAGTTGCTCGATCACCACCAGTGAAATCGGATTGATCTGCGCCGAGTCGGTGGAATGCAGAAAAACGATCCGTTCGCCCTTGTAGCCGGCGTCCTTGAACATTTGCCTGGCTTTCTCCGCGCTCGGGTGGCGCAGCGCTTCCGTCCCAACATCGGACGCATAAGGACCGCCGCAGAGAAAGATGGACTGGCAGAATGGCAAGTACATGTCGGGCGGCAGGCCGGTCCCGGCCATGATCTCGCTTTGGTCCAACGCCATTTGCAACCCACGCCGCATCCGAACATCGTTGAACGGGGGGATGAGGTTATTCACGTTCAGACCCCCGGTCACCTGCGCGAGCGGCGGCAACGTCGCCAGGACGATGTTCTTGTCCTTTCGCAACAGGTCGACGAAGTCGAACGGCAGCACTTCGATGTAATCGATTTCCCCCTTCTGTAGCGCCGCGACCTTGGTCGCCGGGTCCGGCATGCTGACGAATTCGACGACATCGAAATGCGCCACTTTCCCGCCAGCCATGCCGTCGGCGGGCTCCGGCCGCGGCTGATACGCCGGATTGCGATGAAAGATCGCGCGATCGCCTGGCCGCCATTCGGCCTTGTCGAACATGAACGGACCCGAGCCAATCGTTTCGGTCACCGGTTTGCTGATGTCAGCGGCGGCGACGCGCGCGGGCATGATGACGGGGATGTTGGCGTTCGGCTTGCCGATCGCCTCGATGACGAACGCATACGGCCGAGACAATTCCAGCACGAAGCCGCGTTCATCCAACACCCTCATGTTGGCGACCGCGCTCATCATCCGTTTGCCGAATGCATCGCTTTTCGCCCATCGCCGCAGGGATGCGATGCAATCGTCTGGCGTGACCGGAGCGCCATCGTGCCACGCCAGGCCTGGCCGCAATGTCAGCGTCCAGCTCAAACGATCGTCGCTGACCCGCCAGGACTCCAGCATCTGAGGGTGGAACACCCCCTTGGAGTCCATCGCGACGAGCGTGTCGTAAATCATGTAACCAAACGCGCGTGTCACCGTCGCGGTGGTGATATGTGGATCGAGAATCTGCAGCTCGATATTCATCGCCGCGCGAAAGCGGCTTTCTTCGCAATGACCGGTGACAGGCAACACAAACGCCAATGCCAACAAGACGAAGAGGCGCGCACGTACGCGACAGCCCAGGATTTTTGTTCTGTCAGAACCGCTATGCATCGCGCACCCCTTCCACCTGGCACGCGGGGAGGGCCTGGAGGGCTATCCGACCAACGCACCGGTCCACATCATGATGATGCCGATGCTGAAATCAACGGCCAACAATAAAACCGCGGTCAACGCTCCCACCTGCAAGGACAGCCGGATCGCATACCACTCCAACCACAAGGCCCACCCGACGGTAACCAGTTCGGCGCATTGATCGACGATCGCCGGCGCGCCCAAAGCCCCCGGCAATCCGCCGATCGCGACAAGCGTGTTTTCAACGATCGAACAATAAGCCCAGATCGCGATGAACCTCGGCCAAAGCGCCTGCTTGTTCAATACGCCCACGATGTGATGCGACATCCAGACGAACAGCAGCCAGCCGACAAGAAACAACAGAAGGTAACGTCCGAGGGCCAGCGGAACATTCGCCGGAGTGCCGGTCGCCAGCCAGTCGAGCAGCTTCAAACAAACCACCGCCGGCAAACACAGGGGGATGGCCCAGAAAGAATGGATCGCGGCGGTATGATCGGTATCGACCAGCTGAATGCCTTCCGGCTTGCCCCGTGCCAGCAGAAGGGCGCCCTGAACCCCGGAGGAAACGCTGCCGATGACGCTCATTCGAAGCGCGACACGAGGATGGCCGGTCCGAACACGATCGCGATGGTTCCCAGGTTGACCGCCGCGACAAGGCCCGCCGCGCGCCAGCCGGTCAACGCCAGGCCGTGGCGTGCGATGAACCAGTTCAACCACATCGCGTATCCCGCGAGGCAAACCAATAGCACGCGCAACGCGCCCTCCCCGCCGAAGCCCGCGAGCCGCGCCACGGTGAGACAAAAGAGCCCTCCGAACGCGATCGCCGGCAGCAACCACTGACACCAGTTGAAGGCGACGATATAGCGGTTCCAGAATGCCTCGCGTCCCCAGAAGCGCGCCATCTCATAAGACAGCACCGATGGCGCCAGCAGGACACACAAGGTTCCGGGTATTTCCTCGAACGCGCCGATGCCTGAGCCTTCCGCGATCGCCTCGATCACGGCGCCCGCCAGGATCCCCAAACCCGGCGCCAGACTGAACAGAAACGCCTGGGTCGTGCCGGTGAAGCAGTTCAACCCTTCCGCCCGGCCGCGCGCGATCAGTGTCATTCCCCGTAAGACAGGCGGCAACGTCCGGCGCGGCGCAAGCGTCACGCGAGGAATGCCGCGATCACGTTATGGTAAACGCGCGCGAGGTCTCGCAATTCAGCGACCGGCACCCGCTCATCGGTCTGATGCATCGTCGCGCCGACCAAACCAAACTCCGCCACGGGACAATAATTAGCGATGAAGCGCGCATCGGATGTGCCTCCCCCGGTGTCGAGTTTCGGCTCGATCCCGGTCGCGACGACGATCGCCTCGCGCAGGATATCGACCATGGGGCCCGGCTTCGTCACGAACGACTCGCCGCTGATCGACGCCTCGACCTCAAAGCGTTCCGCGTAGCGCGACAGCGTGGCCTTGACCCAGGCGATCAACGACGCGCCGGAGTGATTATCGTTAAATCGGATGTTCAACGCGGCTCGCGCCGAGGGCGGAATGACATTGGTCGCGGCGTTTCCGACATCGATACTGGTCAACTGCAACGTCGATGGCTCGAACCAATCGGTCCCCGCGTCGATCGGCGCGGCGGTCAACGCCTGAAGCGCCGAAACCAGCCGATGCACAGGATTATCGGCGCGATGTGGGTACGCCACATGGCCTTGCGTGCCATGCACCTCGATCTTGAAGTTCACACTGCCGCGTCGGCCGATTTTCACCATGTCACCGAGTTTCACGGGACACGTCGGCTCCCCCACCAGGCAGAAATCCGGGATCTGGTCGTGGGATTTCATCCACTCCAGCACCTTCACGGTGCCGTCGATGGCGGGACCTTCTTCGTCACCCGTGATCAGGAAACTGATCGAGCCTTTCGGTGGGCCGCTTTCCAGATGCCTCGCCACGCCGGCGACGAAGGCGGCGATCGCGCCCTTCATGTCGCAGGCGCCACGGCCGTAAAGCACGCCGTCCCGAACCTCGCCGCCGAAGGGATTGTCGCGCCAGTTCACCGAGCCGACAGGAACGACATCGGTATGACCCGCGAAACAGACATGCGGACCCGATGTGCCGAGGCGAGCGAATATATTCTCGATTTCGCCGTACCGCAGCCGATGGACGGCGAAGCCGAGACGGCTCAAAGCCTCCGCCAGCACGTCCTGCGCGCCGCCATCGGCCGGGGTCACCGAATTACACCGGATCAGTCCCTGAGCCAGCGGCAGCGGATCAGCCAGATTGGCGAAATCCACGCCGTTCAATCGCGCAGCAGTTCGTTGATGGAGGTCTTGGCCCGGGTTTGCGCGTCAACGATCTTCACGATGACCGCGCAATACAGCGACGGCCCCGGCGAGCCGTCCGGCAACGGCTTGCCCGGCATCGAGCCTGGCACCACGACCGAATACGACGGCACGCGTCCCATATGGATTTCTCCGGTCGCGCGATCGACGACCTTGGTGGACGCGCCGATGAACACGCCCATGGACAGCACCGCGCCCTGCTCGACGATCACGCCTTCGGCGACTTCTGAGCGCGCGCCGATAAAACAGTCGTCCTCAATGATCACGGGATTGGCCTGCAGTGGTTCCAGCACGCCGCCGATGCCGACGCCGCCGGAAAGGTGGCAGTTGGCGCCGATTTGCGCGCAACTGCCGACCGTGGCCCAGGTATCGACCATGGTGTTGCGGCCGACATACGCGCCCAGGTTGACGAAACTGGGCATCAGCACGGCGCCCGGCGCGATATACGCGGACCGGCGAACGACCGCGCCAGGGACGGCGCGGAATCCGGCTTCCTTGAAGCGGTTCTCGCCCCAGCCGGCGAACTTCATCGGCACTTTGTCCCAAACCGGAGCACCGCCGGGCCCTTCCATGGGCGTCGAGTCGGTCAGGCGGAACGACATCAGCACCGCCTTCTTCAGCCATTGATTGACGTGCCACGTGCCGCCGGTCTTCTCCGCGACGCGTTCCGTCCCATTGTCGAGCGCTTCCAGCGCGGCCTCGACCGCGTCGCGGGCTTCGCCCTTGGTCGAGGAACTCAGGCTCTCGCGCTGTTCCCACAAATCCTCGATCGGCTTCTGAAGGCTGTGTGCGGCCATGTCCGTGGCGTTCCCTGGCTTGTTCGGCGGCGGAAATTGAGCGGACCGATGGTGGATGTCAACGCGCGGCGACGCGGATCAGAAGGGCTCGTCGATCGCGCCGCTGACAGGAGGTTCGTCCGATTCCTCCGGCTCCGCGTCTTTTGTCCGTTCGCCGGAAATCCATGTCGCGAACTGATGCGCGCGCCCAAGGGCTGTATCCACCGCCGCCATGGTCGCCGACAAATCCTCCGACTCGTCGCGTTCGAAGGCACGCATGGCCCACACCCATACCGCGAGCAGGCCCTTGACCCGCAGGGCGCCGCGCAATCCGGTGGTCGGCTGGCCAGCGGCATGCAACATCCACCGCATGCTTCGCTTCGTGCCGCATGCAAGCTGCAATGCGGTCGCGGGGTCGCAGGCCAAATAGCGCAGCAACGCGTTGATCCCGGCCCGATGCGATTTCATCGCGTCGAACCGGGCCATAAGCAAATCGAACAACTGATCGCGCACCGGGCCTTCATGTGAGGCCGCCGCCAGCGCCGTCTGATCCAGTCGCTGCCCAAACCGCCGCAACAGCGTGTGCTTCCCGGGAAACCGCTCCCTTGCCTCGGCCAGCGACAGGCCGGCGGATTGTGCCGCGCCCGCGATGGTCAGCGCCGCCCACCCGGACTCGCCCGCCAGACGAAATGCCGCCGCGATCAACGCGTCGTCGAAATCATGTTCGCTCATGGGGGGTAATCTGAGCGGCAACGGCGCGGTGTTCAACCCGTCAGTTCGCGCGACCGCGGCGCGTTCGCAGGACCCCAGGTGATCGCATGGACGGTACGAACCTCGCCGTTGTCGCGATCCGCCCCTCGCCGCTTGTCGTGCATGGGCCGTTGGCGCGAAGTGACTTCGCATCTGTCGCCGCATGGATTTCGCTGATTGAGGACGCCCCGATCGATGACTGGAACGGAACACTCGGAACGGCTGGGGTCACCGCGAAACTCCGACCGATTGGAGGTGACGTAACCACGTCACGGCCTCGCCGCCGGCGGGGCCACATTCGCCGCGGCCGACGTTCCGCATACCAGGGACCATGATCGGCCGAACGTGTACCAGTTCATTTCCGCCGGCTCCATGACGCTGATCGCCTTGCAGGGCGCGTGCGCGATCGTCCGTGCCTCGGTCACGCGGCCTTCGTCGAAGACAGTCGCGGCGAGTTGAAACGCCAACTCAGTCATGAACGAGGCTCCCATCAGATCTTCAAAGCCGCCGGTGAGAGCCAGAGCCTGGCGAAGCTCGCGTTCGGCGCGCTGGAGGTCGCCGCGGTCCCGCAAGGCCTCAGCCCAATAGAGATGAGCCCGCGGATCGTTCGGGTATTGGGCGACCAGCGCCTCGCTCCGCACGAGCAACGCCGGCCTGTCGTCGGGCAACTTCCATACCTCCTCAACAGGGATCAGACTCGCGGCGGCCTGTTGATAATGCGGGAATTTCCGCGCGACAGCGGCCGTGGAAAGCAGCAACGCACAGGTCAGCACCGCGGAGAGGCGTCGCGAGAACCGCCGCATGGGCACGCGAGCGGGATCCGCGGGCCAGGCGCGCCACAGGCGCCATCCGATCGCCAGTCCCACGACCCAGCCAGCGAAATGAGCGCCGTTATCGATCGTCTCGTCCCAGGGCGGCGTGAACTGGATCAGCGCGTCAGCCAGCAACAGGACGCGCATGATCAGCCGTTCGCGGGACGGCTTCTGCTGGAATGAGACGACAAAAGCGGCGGCCTCCACCGCCGTGATCGCGGCCGACGCGCCGGCCGCGACGCTGTCCGGCGTCAACAGCATCGAGCCGACGGAGCCGCCGATCGCCCCCAGACCCAATACGCAGCCGAGCCAGGCGTGTCCGGCCATCTGTTCCAGGTACCAGCCCGCCACGGCGAGCACCACGCAATTGCCGATGAGATGGTCCGTGAAGTGATGCAACAGCGCCGCGACGAGCACGCGCTGGACCTCACCGCCAAGCACGAGCGGACGAAGGAGAGCGCCGAACGCGATCAATGTCTCCTCCGAGACGGTGTCATCGTGCCGATCGGGGGTTATGATTCTCTCGGCGATGAACACGCCGATCAGGACCAGAATGACGGCGAAGGTCACCCACGGAAGCCGGGCCCGGACGACCGCGGCGGGCGGAGCTTCCATCGATGGCGGCGAACAGCCAGACCCGCGTCGGAACGCGTCGCGTTCGCGCAGCGCGAAGCCAGGCGGGCCGTGTCGTTTCGCCCTCGCCGCGGCCGCCAGGACGGCGATGACGGCTGGCAAACGCGCAATACTGCCGACGCATTCGACGATCATCGTTACTCTCGGCGCAATCTCCGTCCGTTGGCGTTCATCCTACGGAAGCCCATTCAGCGAGATTACATCTGGCTCATGGCTAACCGGCGAGGATCGCCGTCCTGATCGAAAGCCGGTTCAGTCGATGAGAGCCATCAGGCGGGATCCCGCGGCCCTCCGCGGAGCCACGCCGTATCGCCGCAGGTCTTCCAATCGCGTTCGATTATCGCCGGATCGGCTTTGTGAACCTCAATGCGCTCTCACGCTTCCGCGTCACGCGGAGCGAGATCAGCTATCGCACCGCGCACTCTTCCCGCGTCATGCTGACCACGCGCCGCTGGCCTTTTCTCCGCGGCACGGGCGCATTCGCGCCAGCCGTTCCTCCGTCAGGATCTGAGCGCCAGGATCGGCGACCGCCGCGGCGCGCACTTCCTCCAGGGTCATGTCACGACG
>Ga0182030_10000732_pt1 | contig 64117 bp, 48 predicted proteins | sample 812S3MmetaG_FD_121299 | JGI IMG/M metagenome (GOLD analysis project Ga0182030, IMG submission 121299) | Permafrost microbial communities from Stordalen Mire, Sweden - 812S3M metaG (Illumina Assembly) | ecosystem: Environmental > Terrestrial > Soil > Wetlands > Permafrost | place: Sweden... | reverse complement strand
GCCAAGCAGATGACCGAGGCCAGCTTGCCGGAGATCGGCCGCCAGTTCGGCAACAAGCACCACACCACGGTGATGCACTCGATTGCCAAGATCGACGAACTGCGCCGCACCGACAAGGATCTGCACCGTACGCTGAACAAGCTGCAGGAGACGTTGAACGCATAGCGGAGGCTGAGGCCGGCAAACGTCGACCTCATTTCCCTTCCCTTCTCGCGGTGGTTCTGACGGCTCCGAAACGACTGGTGAATCCTGGCTAAGCGCCTTTTTTCCACAGGTTCCGGGAGGAATCTTCACGAGTTCCTTATACGGGAAACTCTACCATCGAGATGAAAAGCACCAAACCTTAATCTGCGTCTAAAAGGAGCCTCATGATCACTGACTACCGCAATTTTCTAGCTCTTCCTTACGGTGAGCTGGAAGAGAAGAACCTGGAAGCCAAGGCTGACCGCGCCAATCGCGTTTCGGCTGATGAAATCCGCGACAAGCGGCTGAAGTACTTGACCGACGAGAAGCGGATCAAGGCGGTGACGGTGCTGTTCTCGGACCTCGAGGGTCGCCTTCACCTGCTCGACTACGACAAGAAGTTTCTGCTCGGAGCCCATGGGAACCTGACCTTCGACGGCTCGTCGATTCGCGGCTTCACGGCACAGAAGGAGAGCGATCTGCGGCTGGGCATCGACTGGAGCGCTTTCTACTGGGTTCCGGCCGACGTGTTCGGCAACGGCAAGGTGCTGGTTTTCGGCAACGTCATCGACAAGGACGGAACCCCCTACTCGGGCGATCTGCGCGGCGTTCTGAAGGGCTACGCCGACGCGTCGTTCAAGGAAAAGGGCTACACGCTGAACGCGGCCACCGAGATTGAAGGCTTTCTGTTCGCCGGCAAGGACGCCGAGCGTACATTCCACCAGACCGGAAAATTTGAATTCATCAACACCGGCGGCTACTATCACTCGCTGCCGCTTGATCCCCTTCGCCAGTTCATCGACACGGCGGCCGAAGTGCAGCGCGCCATGGGCTTCCAGAACGAAAAGGATCACCCGGAAGTGGCTCCCAGCCAGTTCGAGATCAACTACGGCTACTCCGAGGCAGTGGCCGCGGCTGACCAGATCCAGATATACAAGCTGCTTTGCCGCCAGATCGCCAACAACTACGGCTACACGGCCAGCTTCCTGCCCAAGCCGGTGGTAGGCGTCAACGGCAGCGGCATGCACACCAACGTCTCGGTCTCCAAGGGCAATACCAACCTGTTCTGGGACGAAAAGGGCGAAGAGCAGCTTTCCGGCTTCGGCTGGAACTTCCTGGATCGCATTCTGACCAGCGCGCTCGACCTTTGCCTGGTCTTCAATTCAAGCGTGAACGCATACCGGCGCCTGGACCCGCACTTTGAAGCGCCCAATCAGATTCGCGCCTCAGCCGTCGATCGCGGAGCCATGGTTCGCGTGCCCATCGGCAACCATCGCTCCATGCGTACCGAAGTTCGTGCAGTGGCGCCGGACGCCAACCCCTACCTGATGCTCTACTCGATCTTCAAGACCGGCATCGACGGGGATATTTCCAAGGCGGAGAACCTGCGCGCCGGCGGACGCTATCTGCCGGACAACATCCAGAAGGCAATTGACGACTTCAAGTCCTCGGCCTGGGTTGCGAAGATCCTGGGCGCGGACGTGCAGGGACGCTATGCCGAACTGAAGCAGGCTGCCGCCGACCGCAGCCCGCGCGAACTGGGGACTTTCGTTAAAGGCTCCGAGGTGCAATTCCACCACGAGGTCTACAACCAGTCGCTCTGGAATTTGTTTTAGAGCGCGGCCAGTGGAATCCGGCCGGATCGTGAACACCGGAAATCCGGCGGCGGGTTCGGAAACAAGGGAAACGAACAGCGGCGCTATCCTCGCGGATAGCGCCGCTGTTCGTTGTGCTGAAGCTGCCGGGTGCCCCAGGTCTCGCTCTTGAGACCTGGGAGTGTAAGAACCTCTTGTGAGCGAATAGCGAACCGCTGGCCCCACCGCAGGTGGTGGTTGCCGAAAATTACCCTCAGCCGGCGCACAATCATTCAAGGAACAACGACCAGAGGCGCAGTGCGCTGCTGTTCCCGTGTCTCTGATCTCTGTTCCCTGTTCCCTGACCCCTGTTCCCTGACCCCTGTTCCCTGTTGCCCCCCCCTCCCCCTATACCCCCAGGGGGTATGATTCTCTTCAAAACCTTGCAGATTAATTCAGATAAAAGATGGGGCTTCCAAAGTTTCGTTCACACTTGAATCGAAAAGACCCTGGAACCGGATCAGCGGCCGTCAGACCGGCTCCGTGAACTCCGATAACGCCGGATCAGGGCGTTGGTTGAGCTATCGTGCGCGAGCTGGGGTTCGGCTTTCGCCTCCAACTCGGGAATGATGCGGCCGGCAAGCACCTTGCCCAGTTCCACGCCCCATTGATCGAAGGAGTCGATCTGCCAGATCGCGCCCTGCGTGAAGACCGAGTGCTCGTAAAGGGCTACGAGCTTTCCGAGCGCCTCGGGGGTCAGCCTCTCCAGCAGAATCATGTTCGAGGGGCGATTGCCCTCGAAGGTTCTGTGCGGCACGAGCCAGGCGGGAGTATTTTCGGCTTCGACTTCCTGCGCTGTCTTGCCGAAGGCCAGGGCTTCAGCCTGGGCGCAGACGTTGGCCAACAGCAGGTCGTGATGACGCCCGAGAGCATGAAGCGGCTGGGAAAAAGCGATGAAGTCGCAGGGGATGAGCTTGGTCCCCTGATGGATCAACTGGTAAAAGGAGTGCTGGCCGTTGGTTCCCGGCTCTCCCCAATAGATGGGGCCGGTTTGATAGGAAACCTCTTGCCCGTCCAGAGTGACGTGCTTTCCGTTACTCTCCATCGTCAACTGCTGGAGATAGGCGGGAAATCGCTTCAGGTACTGCTCGTAGGGTAGGACAGCCACCGTCTGCGCATCGAAAAAGTTGTTGTACCAGAGGCCCAGAAGCCCCATGAGCACAGGTAGATTGCGCTCGAAAGGCGCGGTTCTGAAGTGCTCGTCCATCTGGTGAAAGCCGTCGAGCATGGCCCGGAAATGCTCGGGCCCGATGGCGATCATGGTCGAGAGTCCGATGGCGGATTCCATCGAGTAGCGGCCGCCGACCCAATCCCAGAAGCCGAACATATTCGCGGTGTCGATGCCGAACTTGGCCACTTCTTCCGCATTGGTCGAGACCGCGACAAAGTGCCGGGCCACCGCGGCAGTGTCTTTCAGGCTCGCCAGCGCCCAGTCGCGGGCGGTGTGCGCGTTGGTCATCGTCTCCAGCGTGGTGAAGGTCTTCGACGAGACGATGAAGAGCGTTTCCTCGGCATCGAGATCGTGCGTGGCCTCGTAAAAGTCCGTGCCATCCACATTTGAAACGAAGCGAAAGTTCAGGCTGCGCTGACTGTAGTGGCGCAGCGCCTCGTAGGCCATCACCGGGCCCAGATCGGAGCCGCCAATGCCGATATTGACGACGTTGCGGATTGGCTTGCCGGTGTGGCCCTTCCACTCGCCGCCGCGCACCCGGCGGGCGAAGCCGGCCATCTTGTCCAGCACGGCGTGCACCTCGGGCACCACATTCTGGCCCTCAAACTCGATGGACTGGCCAATGGGCGCGCGCAGAGCGACGTGCAGGACGGCCCGCTTCTCGGTGACGTTGATCTTCTCGCCCCGGAACATGGCATCGATGCGCGCTCGCAGACCGGATTCATGGGCCAATTGCAAGAGCAGCGCGAGCGTCTCGCCGGTAATGAGGTTCTTCGAGTAATCGAAATAAATCCCAGCGGCCTCGACGCTCATCCGCTGCGCGCGTTCGGGGTCATCGGCAAAGAGCTTGCGCAGGGACAACTGCCCCAGGCGCGTATGGTGGGCTTGGAGGTTTTTCCAGGCCGCTCGATCCGTGAGCGGCGTTCCGTTTGTCGCCATTTGGTTCACCTTTCCTGCGAAAGCTGCTACTTCTGCCACAAAATCTTCGCGGCTTCGAGCGGCGCGGCCACGCCCTCAAAATATGGTATCAACCGCGCAGCAAAATCCGCGGCCGGACGGGTAGCCGGAATGCTGGCGCCGTATACATTGGCCTGCGATGACTCCGCCGAGCGGCTCAGGCTCACCATCTGGTGGCGAACCGGCGCCTCGCCGCCCAGGCCTTCGGCGTAGAGTTCCACGCGCACCGCACGCGGGTCGAGGCCGTTCAAATCGACCTGAAGCTCGAAAGTGTGCTCGGTTTCGCCGGTCTCCACCTTCATTGCGCCAAAGCGGAGCGCATCCCAGTGCTCATCCAGAGATCGCTGCCAATCGACGATCTTGCTGCCCGTCGCGCCCTGATTGGCGGCGCGGACCTGGTAAGCCGCCGCGGCCGGGAGATAGTGTTCCTCGGTGTATTGGAGGACCGCCCGATTGGCTGAAAAGCGCGGCGTCAATCGCGCCATGCTCTGGCGTATCCGCGCCACCCAGGCGGAGGGAATGTTCTCGCCGTCGCGTGCGTAAAACTCCGGCGCCACTTCGCGCTCGAGCAGATCATAAAGCGCATTGGCCTCGGCGGCGTCCCATGCGGGATCCTCGCCGTGCTCCTGGCCGTCGCCCAGCGCCCACCCGACTTCAGGCGTGTAAGCCTCGGCCCACCAGCCGTCCAGTTCCGACAGGTTGATGCCGCCGTTGACGAGCACTTTCATCCCGCTCGTTCCGCAAGCCTCCCAGGGTCTGCGCGGGGTGTTGATCCACACATCGACGCCCTGCACGAGGTGCTCGGTCAGGAGCATATCGTAATCGCTGAGGAAGACGATGTGGGGCCGGACCTCGGGCTGACGGATGAATTGGATCCATTCATGGATCAGGGCCTGTCCCGGCCTGTCCTCGGGATGCGCCTTGCCGGCGATGATGAGCTGCACGGGGCGTTCAGGGTTGGTCAAAAGGCGCAGCAGGCGCTGGCGGTCGTGCAGCAGCAGGTTGGGCCTTTTGTAGGTTGCGAAACGTCGCGCAAAACCGAGCGTCAGGGTGTTGGGATCGAAGAGATGCCGGGCGCGTTCCACTTTTTCAGGCTCCGCGCCGAAGGAGGCCAGCAGAAGCGACAATCGCCCGCGGGCGTATTCCACAAGCGACGCTCTGGCCGCGTTGCGAAATTGCCAGAGCTGGGCGTCGGGGATCTGAAGAATCTCCTTCTGCAAAGTTTCCGCCGTCCCCAGCCAGCGGTCTTTTCCGCAGCTTTTCGTCCAAAGCCCGTCTGCCTCGGCCGAATCCCAGCTCGGCATGTGCACGCCATTGGTCACGTATCCCACCGGGATTTCATTCTCCGGCCAGCGCGGGAAGAGCGAGGAAAAAATCTGCCGGCTCACCTGCCCGTGCAGGCGGCTCACGCCATTGACCGCTCCGCTTCCGTGGATCGCCAGGTAGGCCATATTGAAATCCTCCGCTGAGTCGTTTGGATTTCGGCGTCCCAAGGCCATCAGATCGCGGAATTCGATGCCCAGCTTCTGCTCGGCGTAGGGGCGAAGGTACTGTTCGACGAGGGCGGGAGGAAAACGGTCAAAGCCCGCGGCCACCGCCGTGTGGGTAGTGAAGAGATTCCCCGCCCGCGTGGCCGCCAGCGCGGCGTGGAAAGGCTGACCGGTCTCTTCCGTGAAGCAGCGCGCCCGTTCGAGAACGGCCAGGGCCGCGTGGCCTTCGTTCAGGTGGCAAACCTCGGGTTGAATCCCCAGAGCGCCGAGCAGCCGCCATCCGCCGATGCCCAGCAGCATCTCCTGCTGCAGGCGCAGCTCCGGCCCGCCGCCGTAAAGCTCGCTGGTAATGCCCCGGCGCGCGGGAATATTCGCCGGGTCGTTGCTGTCCAACAGGTAGAGTTTGACTCTGCCCACCTGCACCTGCCAGGCACGCAGCCAGACCGAGTATCCGGGCAGCGCAATCTCCAGCCGCAGCCACTTCCCGTTCGGCAGGCGCAGCGGCGTGATGGGCAATTGTCCCGGATCGTTGTAGGGATAGAGTGCCTGCTGCTCGCCATTCCGGTCGATCGCCTGGCGAAAGTAGCCCTGCTGGTAAAGCAGGCCCACGCCGACCACCGGCACGCCCAGATCGCTGGCTGCCTTGAGCTGGTCGCCGGCCACGTTGCCCAACCCGCCGGAGTAAATGGGCAGGGCCTCGCTCAACATGAACTCCATGCTGAAGTAGGCGACGCAGTTCAACGAACTGTCCGCATGGCTCTGCTGAAACCAGGCCGGAGCCTGCGCCATGTGCCGACGGATTTGGATCAGGCCGTCGAGTTTTTTGCGGAACTCCGGATCGGTCAGGACGCCCTCGATCCGCTCGCGCGAAGCGGTCTGCAAGACAACCCACGGATTGGCGGTCAGCGCCCACAGGTCGGGGTCCAGCCGCCGCCACACCTCGTCGGTTGCATGATTCCACGACGAGCGCATATTCAGCGCAAGTTCAGCGAGGAGATCGAAACCCTCGATTTCTGTGGGCAGGGTGTCGTGGAACGCGTGCTTGGCTCGGACTGGGTCGCTCATGCTTCCTCCGTCGAATTGGACGCCGTGAGTGCGTCGCTGACGATGGTTTGCGCTTCCTCGATAATCCGCCGAAGATGATCCGGCCCCTGGAAGCTTTCCGCGTAGATTTTGTAAATTTCCTCGGTTCCCGACGGCCGGGCGGCAAACCAGCCGCTTTTGGTGGACACCTTCAACCCGCCGATTGGAGCGCCATTGCCGGGCGCCGTGGTAAGGGTTTGCTCGATCTGCTCTCCGGCCAGCTCCCGGGAGCGCACCTGGCGGGGAGAAAGCCGGCCCAGAATCTCCTTTTGCTCGCGTGTGGCCGCGGCTTCGACCCGATCATAAACCGGTGCGCCGAACTCGCCTGTAAGTTCTTTGTAAATCTCGCCTGGATCTCGTCCCAGGCGCGCCGTGATCTCGGCGGAGAGCAGGGCGGGAATGATGCCGTCCTTGTCGGTGGTCCACACTCCGCCGTCCCGCCGGGCGAAGGAGGCGCCAGCGCTCTCTTCGCCACCGAAGCCCAGGGAGCCATCGAAGAGGCCGTCCACGAACCACTTGAATCCGACCGGAACCTCGTAGAGCTTTCGCCCCACTTTGGTTGCCACGCAGTCGATCATCCGGCTGCTCACCAGGGTTTTGCCCACCGCGGCGTTCGGATGCCAATTTGGACGATTCCGAAAAAGGTAGAAGATGGCCACCGAGAGATAGTGGTTGGGGGGCAGCAAGCCGGTGCTCTTGGTCACAATTCCATGCCGGTCGTGGTCCGTGTCGCAGGCGAAGGCGATGTCGAACCGGTCCTTCAGGCCAATCAAGCCCTGCATCGCGTAGGACGAGGATGGGTCCATGCGAATCTGGCCGTCCCAATCCACCGTCATGAAGCGGAAGGTGGGATCGACGGCCTGGTTGACGACGGTGAGATTCAGCTTGTACTGCTCGGCAATCCGGGGCCAATAGTGAACCCCCGCGCCGCCCAGAGGGTCAACGCCCAGGCTGATCTTGGCATTGGAAATCGCCTGCATATCGATGATGTTGCCAAGATCGCTGACATAGGCGCCCAGGTAATCGTGCCGGTGAGTGGTCGCGGCGCGCAGAGCCTTCTCGAAGGGAATCCTTTTGACCCCGCGCAAATCGGCTTCTAGAAACTCGTTGGCCTTGGCGCCGATCAATCCGGTGATGCCGGAATCGGCCGGCCCTCCGTTGGGCGGATTGTATTTGAAGCCGCCGTCCTTGGGCGGATTGTGCGAGGGCGTGATGACAATGCCGTCGGCCAGGCCCGTCTTGCGCCCGGAGTTATAGGTGAGAATGGCGTGCGAGATTGCCGGTGTCGGCGTGTATTCATCGCCCTCGGCGAGCATCACGTCCACGCCGTTGGCCGCCAGCACTTCGAGCGCCGTGGCCAGCGCCGGCACGGACAGGGCATGCGTGTCCATGCCGAGAAAGAGCGGCCCATCGATCTTCTGCTGCTCGCGGTAAAGACAAATGGCCTGACTGATGGCCAGAATATGCCGTTCGTTGAAGGAGCGATCGAAGGACGACCCGCGATGGCCCGAGGTGCCGAAAGACACCCTCTGTTCCGGCACCGATGGGTCGGGAGTTTCAGTGTAATAGGCCGTCACCAAGGCGGGCACATTCACCAGAATCGATGCCTCGGCCAGCTTTCCTGCGGAAGGACTGATCTTCATGATTTCTCCGTCGAGCGCCATTGCGGCTCTTTCGCTTCCTTCTCCATCCGTTTGCCGAACGGCCTTTTGTCACCGCTCGGATGGATCGAAAAGGTTCTTAGGAAAGCATACAGGCCAGAGTTTCAGGGATTTTGGGCGGCAACGCGCGCTTCGATTCATCAGCAATGGTTTGACGTGCCGTAGTCCGGCCTGTAAGCGGACGGGTCAGAGTATAGCAAACTGAGCGGATCGTATCCGGCCTGGAACGCACGCATCGAGAATTCCGGTCCCACGCGCAAGACCGGGGTTTGCTGTGCGCTCACGACGCGCGCTGCGGCGGGGAAGGAACGAAAGGGAAAGAGGATGGAGTTGCAAGTTGAGCGATGCAAGCGGAAACAACGCGCTGGGAATTCTCCAGGGACTTGTTGAAAATCGATTGAGGATTCAGGATTGCGGCCCTCAGGGGCTAAAGCCCCTCTGATTTTGCAGTGTTTCTGTACGGGCTAATGCCCGTACCCTCCAGCCACGGGAGTATTTCAACAAGCTCCTAGTACTACAGTTGTATTTACAGCGGATTGCCCTGCTCCGGGCCTGAAGGCCGCGCTTTTTCGGCAGTTTTTCAGGGGGCTGAAGCCCCCTGCTCCCTCCGCAAAGACGATCTACAACTGTAGTACTAGCGAGTTAGCCCCCGCTGAAGCGAGGATGGCAAGTCAGCAGGTGAGCGGCGAGATCGCGGGGCGCAGTTTCATCCCCCGCAGGTCGGCGAAGCCGGTGGACGACTGACACAAATCTGGCGTTTTTCAACAAGCTTTCAAGTCGAATCAGACCGACAACTCTCAAATGACTCTTTGCTCGAGAAAAGGCCGCATGGCAAGGATCGCCAAGACTTTGCGCAAACCGGAAGAAACCCCAAGCCTGCCCGGCGGCGATCCCTTGTCGCCGGGGAGACTTGGAGCATGGATCAATTCGTTGACGCATCTTTCAGGAGGCCGGAGCCGTCAGCTCACACGCTGCCCGCGCAGAGCGTATCGAAACCGATTTCTCTTCCTGCTACTGCTTGTTGAGATCGTAGTCCAGGTAGACGACGTGAGTTTGGAGATATTCTTCCAAGCCGTGCTTGCCATCGGCGCCGCCGATTCCGGATTTGCGCCAGCCGGCATGGAAGCCCTGCATGGCCTCGAAGTTCTCGCGGTTGATGTAGGTTTCTCCGAACTTGATTTCGTTTGCGGCGCGCATGGCGATGTCGAGGCTGCGGGTATAGATGGAGGAGGTCAGCCCGTACTCGCAATCGTTGGCGTAGGCAACGGCTTCGTCGAAGGTCTTGAAGGTGGTGATGGGCAGCACCGGCCCGAAGGTCTCCTTCTGCATGATGTCACTGTCCTGACGGCAGTTGGTGAGCACCGTGGCCTGGAAGTAGTAGCCGGCCGGAATGGTCTTGCACGGAGATCCGCCGCACTCCAATTTCGCTCCCTGCTCGACGGCGCGCTTTACGGCCGCATCCACCAGCTCGAGCTGCCGCTTGCTGACCAGCGGACCCATTTCCGTTTCCGCCTTCATGGGATCGCCGATCACCGTCTTCTTCATGGCCGCGATCATCTTGGTGGTGAATTCCGCGACGACGGACTCGTGAACATAGACGCGCTCGGCACAGTTGCAGACCTGGCCGGTGTTGATGACGCGGGAGGAGTGGATGGCCTTCACGGCGAGGTCGATGTCAGCGTCGGCCATGACGATGGCAGGGGCTTTGCCGCCGAGTTCGAGCGAGACTTTGGTGATGTTGTCCGCGGCTGCGTGCATGACGGCCGCACCGGCCTCCACGCTGCCGGTCAGGCTCACCATCCCCACCTTGGGATGAGAAGCGAGAGCGTTGCCGATGACTCCGCCGGCCCCGGAAACCAGATTGAAGACGCCCTTGGGCAGCGACGACTTCTGAACCAGCTTGGCGAACTCGAAAGCATTGTTGGGGGTTTCGCTGCTGGGCTTGATGACGATGGTGTTGCCGGTGACCAGGGCGGGCGCCATTTTGCGCACGATGAGGAAGAAGGGGAAGTTCCAGGGCAGGATGCCGGCAATGACGCCGATGGGAGCTTTGTAGAGCAGGATGTTTTCGCCGGGGCGATCGCTCTGAATGATTTCGCCTTCATAACGGCGGGCGAACTCGGCCATGTAATCCAGATAATCGGCCGAGAAATCCACCTCGACCTGCGCCAGGGCCAGGATCTTGCCCTGCTCCTCGGTGATGACCTGGGCCAGGGATTCGCGGTTGGCGCGCAACAGCGAGGCGATCTCCCGCAGGTGCGCGGCGCGCTGAATGGCGGGCAGCTTGGCCCAGCTTTTTTGCGCTTTTTCAGCAGCCAGAACGGCCCGATTCACATCTTCGACCGTTCCGCTGGGAAACTTCGAGATGACTTGTTCGGTTGTGGGATTCACAACTTCGATCATCTTGGGCGAAGTCACAAATTCTCCGTCGATCAACATTTCGTAATGTTTGAGACTGACTGCCGCTGTGCTCATTGAAGTGTGTCCTTTTCCGCCGGCGAATTGAACCACTCTCCGGAACGGTCCCAAATTTTAAATTCCATATTCGGGAAAGTCAAGGACGGTTGACAATGCCAGCAATTTTCGCCTATGATCCGGGTTCGCTCGACGATTTCTTGTCCATCGGTGCCCAACATGCGCGCGTCCCTGTTTATTACCTGCTACAACGACACCCTTTTTCCGGAGACGGGCCGGTCTGTGGTCACTCTGCTCGAGCGGGTGGGCGTGGAACTGGACTTCAGCCCGCAGCAGACCTGCTGCGGCCAGATGCACGCCAACTCGGGGTTCCGCAGCGAGGCATTTTCGCAGGCCAAACGCTTTGTTCACCTGTATCGGGACGCCGAGACCGTAGTCATTCCATCGTCCTCCTGCGTGGCGATGATGCGCGATCAGTATCCCGGACTGTTTGAAGAGCTTGGCAATGACTCTCTTCGCAAGGAGTTCGCCGCTCTTCTGCCGCGGATTTACGAGCTGAGCGAGTTTCTGGTTGACCGGCTGGGCGTGGACGATGTGGGCGCTTACTTTCCCCATCGCGTGGCCTACCATGCCAGTTGCCACGGAGTGCGGTTGCTGCATCTGGGCGAGCGGCCCTACCAGCTACTGGCCAAGGTGCGGGGCCTCGAGCTGGTACCGATCCCCAACGCGGAGCGCTGCTGCGGGTTTGGGGGAACCTTCTCGGTCAAAAACGCAGAAGTGTCGTCGGCCATGCTCGCCGCCAAGCTGCAGGACGTGATCTCGACCCGCGCCGAGTACTGCACGGCGCTAGACAACAGTTGCCTGATGCACCTGGGCGGGGCCATGCACCGGCAATATGCGGGGATGAGAACCATTCATCTGGCCCAGATTCTGGCCAGCACGGAAGGCGCCCCGGCGGAGGAGACGCGATGAACCCGACAGCCGAAGCCCGCCCCGTGCTCGACCCCCTCTTCGCACCGCCTTTTCCGCAAGCCGCGCTGCCTGTGTTGCGCAATCCGCAACTGCGCAAGAACGTGGCCCACGCCATCGACGTAATCCAGGCCAAACGCGCCAAGCTGGTGGCCGAGAAGACCGACTGGCAGGAGCTGCGCACAGCGGCCTCGGCGATTCGCATGCATGTTCTGGAAAACCTGGGCGCGTATCTTGAACAGTTTGAAGCCCGTTGCACGGCCGCGGGAGGAGTGGTGCATTGGGCCGCCGACGCGGCCGAGGCGCGCCGGATCATCCTCGACCTGCTCCGCCAGGAGAACGCCAGCGAGGTGATCAAGATCAAGACCATGACCTCGGCCGAGATTCAGTTGAATCCGGCTCTGGAAGAGGCAGGCATCAGCCCTTTCGAGACCGATCTGGCCGAAATTATTCTGCAACTGGGCGAGGAAGAACCTTCCCACATCGTCGTTCCGGCTCTGCACGTCAACCGCAGTCAGGTGCGCGAGATTTTTGCGCGGCGGATGGGGCTCAAGAACCTTTCCGACAACCCGAAGGATCTGACCAACGCCGCCCGCACGTTTCTGCGCCAGAAATTTCTCACCATCCCGACGGCCATCAGCGGAGCCAATTTCCTGATTGCCGAAACCGGCTCGGTGGGCGTGGTCGAATCCGAAGGCAACGGACGGATGTGCCTCACCCTGCCCCGCGCCATGATCACTTTGGCCGGCATCGAGAAGATTCTGCCCCGCTTCCAGGATCTCGAAGTGATGCTCCAGGTGCTGGCCCGCTCAGCCACCGGCGAGCGAATGAACCCTTACACTTCGCTGTGGACCGGGGTCACGCCGGGCGACGGCCCGCAGCGCTTTCATGTGGTGTTGCTGGACAACGGCCGCTCGTCGATTCTGGCCAAGCCCAAGCAGCGCCAGACCTTGAAGTGCATCCGCTGCGCTGCTTGCATGAACGCCTGCCCGGTTTACCGCCAGACCGGAGGCCACGCTTACGGCTCCGTCTATCCCGGACCGATCGGGGCCATCCTGACTCCACAGTTGATGCACATGAAGCACGCTCAGTCGTTGCCCTTCGCCTCTTCGCTGTGCGGAGCCTGCTACGAGGTTTGCCCGGTCAAGATCAATATTCCCGAGGTGCTGCTCGAACTGCGCGCCCAGGTGGTGGACCAGGAACGCAAACAGACTGGCCGCATCTCCGACCCCATGTACCTGGGCCTGCGCATCGCCAACTTCTTCTTTGCCAGCGCCGGCCGCTTCCATTTTGCGCAGCGGATGGGCCGCATCGGCCTCGGTTTCTTTACCGGCAAGGACGGATGGATTCACAGCCTGCCCAGCGTCGGCGGCAAATGGACCCAGACCCGCGACCTGCGCGGCCTGCCCCAGCAAAGTTTCCATGAGTGGTGGGCGGCGCGCGGCAAGGAGACAAAATGAGCGCTCCCGCTGACTCCCGGCAACGCATTCTCGACAGCATTCGTGGCGCGAGTGTGGATTTGGCCGTAAAAGACCGGCTGGATCAAGCGTCCGCCTATGCGGCTCTGCCCCGCGCCTACGTCCGCCGCGGGGCCTTGCCGCGCCAAGCCTGCGTGGAACTGATGATGACGCGTCTGCGCGAGTACGACGCCGAGGTGGTGGAATGCGCCCCCGCGCAACTGCCGGCCACCATCGCCGCCCAGCTTGCGGCAGGCGGCAAACGCAGTGTGGTCGCGCCGGCCGGGCTGCCCGCCGAGTGGCTCGTTGCCGGAATCGACTGGAAGATCGACCACGATCTGCCCGTCGCGGAGATTGAGGCGGCCGAGGGCGTGGTGACGGCTTGCTTCTGCGCCGTCGCCGAATCGGGAACCATCGTGCTGCACCACTCCGCCACCGAGGGCCGCAGGGTGATCTCGCTGCTGCCCGACTGGCACCTGTGCATTCTGCACTCAAGCCAAGTGGTTGAGACCCTGCCGGAGTACTTCGACCGCTGCGTGAAGCCGCCCGCGCTGGCCACTTATGTTTCCGGTCCCAGCGCCACGGCAGACATCGAAATGACACGCATCAAGGGCGTTCATGGGCCGCGTTTTCTGAACGTCATTCTGGTGCGCGACGAAGGCTGATTGATCCTTCGGCGGAAGTTTTTTATCAAACATCTGCCGCCGAAGACAATTCCGGAGCTGAAAACAGGCTGCTGTTCGCCAAAAGGCAAAGGCGGGCTAACTTTTCAGCGCCACCCGGATGTGCAATTCCTTCAATTGCTGCTCAGCGACCGTTGTGGGCGCATCGACCATCAGGTCAATGGCTTTGGCGGTTTTGGGGAAAGCGATCACCTCGCGCAAGCTGGGCGCACCGGCCAGCAGCATCACGATGCGATCGAGACCGAGCGCAATGCCGCCGTGGGGCGGAGTGCCGTATTCCAACGCATCCAGAAAGAAGCCGAAGCGGGCGCGGGCCTCTTCGTCGCTGATGCCGAGCGACTTGAAAATCTGCTGCTGCACGTCCTTGCGGTGAATGCGGATGGAGCCCGAGCCGAGTTCCAGGCCGTTCATCGCCAGGTCGTAGCAGTTGGCGCGGACACTGGCCGGGTCGGACACCAGATTGGCCATATCGTCTTCGTGGGGCGCGGTGAAGGGATGATGCGCCGGCATCCATTTGGCGGTGGCCGCGTCGAACTCGAACATGGGAAAGTCGGTGATCCAGATGGGTTGGAAGGCCGCCGCACCATCGATCGCACATCCACCGCCAAGCGCCGCAGCCTCCGCGACCACCTTCTCCGTGACGCTGAAGGCGCCGTGCCGGTCAGCATATTTTTTGGCCAGCTCGGTGCGGAAGTTGCCGGCGGCCGAGTAGACGTTGATCTCGCGCTCGCTCAGGCGGCCGGCGAACTTAGTGTCGCTGGCCTTCACCGGATGCGCCGGATCGCCGGCCACGAGGATGACGAAGTCGCCTTCCGTGGCGCCGGCCAACTCGCGGACTTTGACGGCTGATTCGGGAAAGCCTTTGGCCAGCCGCTTGAAGTCGTCGATAAACTTGGCGCCCTTTTTGAGATCGAAGCCCGGGTGGTTGTCCTCGCGCTCCTTGCGGCTCAATTCGCCGACGTTGGGAATGCGCAGCGCGACAACCGGCAGCTCGGGATCGATTTGCAGCGCAGCCAGTTGCTCATCCGTAAAAGCGGGGCGCACGTCGGTGAGTCCTGGCAGGCGCAGGTCGGGCTTGTCGGAGCCGTACCGACGCATGGCATCGTCGTAGCTGATGCGCGGAAAGGGCCTGGGCAGCGTGACGCCTGCCGCGGCAAAACCGGCCGCCAGAAACTGCTCGGCGGCGGCAAAAACCGTCTCCTGGCGCGGGAAACTCATCTCCAGATCGACCTGCGTGAACTCAAGCTGGCGATCGGCGCGCAAGTCCTCGTCGCGGAAGCAGCGGGCAATCTGGAAATATTTGTCGAAGCCGGAGATCATGAGGATCTGCTTGAAGATCTGCGGCGACTGCGGCAGGGCGTAGAACTCGCCGGGATGCACGCGGCTGGGGACCAGAAAATCGCGCGCGCCCTCGGGGGTGGACTTGGTGAGGATGGGCGTTTCGATCTCCAGAAAGCCCTGGCGGCTGAGGTCGTCGCGGATGGCCAGGGTGATCTCATGGCGCAGGCGGAAGTTGCGCTGCATCTCCGGGCGGCGCAGGTCCACGTAGCGGTACTTGAGCCGGACTTCCTCGTTCTGGATGGCGTCTTCTGAGGGCGAAAAGGGCGCCAGGCGAGCATCGTTCAAGACGAGGATTTGAGTCGCCTCGATCTCGATCTCGCCGGTGGGCATTTTGGGGTTGATGGCGTCTTCGGAGCGCAGGCGCACCCGGCCTACGGCAGCCAACACGTACTCGGGCCTGACCTGCTCGCCCTTGGCGTGGCCATCGGGGACAAGCTCTTTGTCCAGAACAATTTGAGCGATGCCGGTGCGGTCGCGAAGATCGAGGAAGATGAGATTGCCGTGGTCGCGGCGGCGGTTGACCCAGCCCATCAAAACCACGGTTTGTCCGGCGTTGGCGGCGCGTAGTTCACCACACTGGTGCGTCCGTTCGAGACTGCCTTGAAAATCAAGCACTTCCTGTGTCCTTTATCCCTTTGCGGGCTCGGCGAGAAAGACGGCCAGCTCCGCGCGAGGAACCTTGGTCTGGATGCCGGTGGAAAAATTCTTTACCGTCAGAATACCGGATTTCAGCTCGTCTTCGCCCAGGATGACAATTTGGCGAGCCGTCTTGTCGGCTGCTTCAAAGGATTTTTTCAGCCGGAAGCTGCCTTCGCCCAGCTCGATCCACAGTCCCTGGTGGCGAAGTTCGCGCGCCAGCACCAAGGCTGCGGCGTTCATCCCATCGCCCAGCGGTGCAACGAAAGCATCCGCCACCTGCGGCGGGGCCGACTCTTGAGAGAGCAGCGTCAAAACCAGCCGGTCCTCGCCCATGGCGAAGCCGATGCCCGGCGCGCGGGGTCCGCCCAGCATCTCGCTCAGGCCGTCGTAGCGGCCGCCGCCGAGCAGCGCGTTCTGCGCGCCCAGGCCGCCGTGCGTGAACTCGAAGGTGGTGCGGGTGTAGTAGTCCAGTCCGCGCACCAGGCGGTGGCTGCGCGTGTAGGGCACAGCGGCCGCGTCCAGAGCAGTCAACACCGCGGCGAAGTGGGCGCGCGAGGCCTCGTCGAGAGAGTCGGCAATCACCGGCAGCGCGTCGATGATCGGCTGATCTTCCGGCACCTTGCAGTCCAGCACGCGCAGCGGGTTGGTGACGGCGCGGCGCTGGCAGTCCACGCACATCCGCGAAACCACGGGAACGAGCGCGGCCCGAAGAGCGTCATTGTAGCGGGCGCGGTCGGCGGCGGATCCGACCGAATTCAGATGCAGCGTCCAGCCGGTGATGCCCAGTTCATCGAGCAGGGTGGCCAGCATCTCCAGGATCTCGGCGTCGCGCAGCGGGCTCTCGCTGCCCGCCGAGGGCGGTCCGATGACCTCGGCGCCGATCTGCGAAAACTGACGGTAGCGCCCCTTCTGCGGACGCTCGCGCCGGAACTGCGGACCAATGTAGTAAAGCTTCTGCAACTGGCCGCTCTCGCCCAATTGGTGCTCGATGTAGGCGCGCACCACTCCGGCGGTATTCTCCGGACGCAGGGTGAGCGTCTGGGTCTTCTCCGACTGCGCGCGGGCGCGATCCTCCCAGGTGTACATCTCCTTGGAAACGATGTCGGTCTCTTCGCCCACGCCGCGGGCAAACAGGGCCGTGTCCTCGAAGACCGGGGTACGAATCTCGCCGAAGTTGTAGCGCGCAAAGACGGCGCGCGCCGTCGCCTCGATGCGATTCCAAAGCGCGGTCTCGGGCGGCAAAAGGTCGCGGGTGCCGCGAACGGCTTTCAGTGTGCTCATATCCTCTTTAGTCTAAATGTTCTTTGGTAGGCTGGAATTGGGCGTCGATCGCTCGTACAATCGTTTGACGGGGAATGCGGCATTGCCGAGGAGGTTCGCCATGATGTTTCACGTGGTTTTACATCCTGAAGAAGACGGCTGGATTGTGGCGGAGTGCCCCGCATTGCCGGGCTGCGTGAGCCAAGGGAAGGACGAAAAGGAAGCTCTTGTCAATATCAGGGAGGCAATTACGGGCTGGTTGTGGGCGGAAGACCAGAAGGCAGCCGATTCTCTGCCAGCTGGACAAATGCCTGTGCTGGTTGCGGTTTAGAAACTTATTGAAAATCGATTGAGTATCCAGGATTGTGCCCCTCAGGGGCTAAAGCCCTCTGATTTTTGCAGTGTTTATGTACGGGCTAAAGCCCGTACCCTTCACCCGAAAGGAGTATTTCAATAATCTCTTAGAAAGCTATACAGGTTTCGTTGCCGACCTCAAGGCAGTTGAAACTCCGGATTCCCAAAGACCCCCCTCGTTTTGCACCGATACATGTGCAGTATATTCACTCTAGTATGTAGTCAGTTGAGGTTAGCTGATGGGCAAGCTCGGCAATATCTCGGGTAAAGACGCCGCCAAGGCATTTGTAAAGGCTGGTTGGCTGGCTCGTGGTCAGGCCGGAAGCCACCTGATCCTCACCAAGGCAGGTGTCCGGCCAAATCTCACGGTTCCACTGCATCCCGAGCTTGCTCCCGGTACACTGCGAGCGCTGATTCGGGTTGTCGGCCTGACGGTCGATGAATTTCTAAAACTCCTTTGAATAAATTACTTTGGCGCGAATTTCTTCCTCAAAACTGCGACGAGGCTGCGTCCGTTCAATTCTTCCGAAGCAATCGCCAACTCCTTTGTTTGCAGGACTTCTAGTACCTTGACCGCGTAATTTCGTCGTTTCCCGGGTCTCAAAAGCGAGACCTGGGGCACCCGAACATTTGTGGTTAGATTACGAATTCACCAAGTCAACGTACTAGCAGTTTTGTTGCGAGTCTTGAGCGCCGCTTGCGGCTAGCGGTTGGTGTGATTCAAGGAGGGTGGCGACGAGGGCCACGGGCAGGCCGACGACGTTGGAATAACAGCCTTCGATGCGGGGAATCCAACGGATGGCGCGGCCCTGGATGGCATAGGCTCCGGCTTTGTCCATGGGTTCGCCGGTGGCGACGTAGGCGGCTATCTCTTCGTCCGAAAGGGTGAGGAAGCGGACAGCGGTGACTTCGGCGGCCTCCACGGTAGAGGTTGCGGTGACCAAAGCGACGCCGGTGATGACGTGATGGGTGCGGCCGGAAAGAAGGCGCAGGATGCGAGCGGCGTCGGCAGGGTCGGAGGGTTTGCCGAGGATTTGGTCGTCCAGGGTTACGGTGGTGTCGGCACCGAGGACCGCCAGATCGGAAGCGACTTCGGGGCGGGCGGCGAGCTGAGCGAAGACAGTTTGAGCTTTTTCCCGGGCAAGGCGGGCGACGTAAGCGATGGGGTCTTCGTTGGGGCGGGGGTCTTCCGGAATTTGAGCGGGGTGAACCTGGAACGTGAAGCCGGCCTGCGCGAGAAGTTCGCGGCGGCGGGGAGACGCGGAGGCAAGAATCAGCATAGGAAGATTATTGCAGGGGCAAGAGCGGCGGTGGGCACGCCGTCAAGCCAGTGGATCAGCGAATGGATGGGACGGAAGATTGGACGTTGAGGCCGCTTTGGAGGCCGGAGGGAGTGGCAAGTCCCCAAGCCATGGCCGGAGTGTTGTGGGCAAGTCCGAAGCGGCCGTCTGGGCCGAGGAGGATGATGCCGCCATGGCCGCCGAGACGGTTAAAAAGGTAGGCGATGGCCTCGCGGGCGGCCAGCTCAGGAGCAGTTCCTCCGGCCACTCGGTCCGTGGCCCACTTGCCGAGAACGAGCTTCATGATGGGTTCGCCCCAGCCGGTGAGGGAGACGGCGGCGGAGAGGTTGTCGGCGTAGCAGCCGCAACCGATGAGGGAGGAGTCGCCGACACGGCCGGGAGTCTTGTTGAGGGTGCCACCGGTCGAAGTGGCAGCGGCGAGATTTCCGCGGGCGTCGAGAGCTACAGCGCCGACGGTGTCGTGAGAATCGAAACCTCCGGCGTCGCAAGCCTTCGTTTCTTGCGCCAATGAGTGCGGCTCGCTCGCCGAAGAACCCTGATCGCCTGAGACCCCGTGACCCTGCACAAGCGACAATGCACTGTCGGCAGGAAAGGCAGTTTCCGGGCTCTTGTCATCCTGCAGGATTGGATGCAGGGGAGAATCGGCGCCGGAAAACGTGTCGTCGCCCAGGCCGGCGGCCTCACGAAGTTTGGCATGAGCGAGGCGCAGGCGTTCGCGGTCGAGAACCAGCTCGGAGTTATCGATGAGGGTCATGCCGCAGGAATGGGCAAACTGCTCAGCACCGGCGGCCACGAAATAGACGTGAGGACTCTTTTCAAGAACCAGGCGCGCGGCCTGAATCGGGTTGCGGAGGCGCTCGACGCAGGCCACGCCGCCAGCTTTCATGCGACCACCATCCATGAGGAGAGCGTCGAGCTGAACGCGCCCGTCCGAGGTCAGGAAACTGCCGCAGCCGGCGTCGAAGGTGGGGTCATCTTCGAGAACGGTGACGGCCGCCTCCACGCCATCGAGAGCCGACCCACCGCGAGCAAGAATGGCGTAGCCTGTTTCAAGCGCGCGGCGCACACCTGATTCGTGCGACGCCGCTGCGTCGGAGGGGATGGCCCAGGCTCCGCCATGGACGAGGAGAGTGGGGGCGTGAATAGCTGAGACAAGCATCAAATTATGTTAGAACATTTCGCGGAAGAAGAAATATCTCCCTTTTAGGAACTGTCTGCCTCCATCGAATCAGGTGTCAAAGAACGAGCGCCGATGGACTGTGGTTAAGTAGTTGATAATACTTGCCAAATTCAGTATTTGTCAGGTTGCAGGGAATTTCAGGAAGATTCGTTAAGCTAAGAACATTCAACAGGCAATCATCAACAGGAGAAATACTACACTTACCTGATTTTTTCGGACTACTTCCGCGGCTTGGCAGACGTGGAAAGAGACGAAGAGCATCTTCGGGGCATAAAGCAGCATTTTGACCTTTGCGAAGGGCCGCACATGGCAGTGGCGGAAGCGGTTTAAGGCGAGATGGCTTTGGCGGAACAATCTATTCGAGATGTGAGAGCTTTCTTTGAGTTGACGCGGAACGGCGAGAAGCTGCGCAGGAAGGCTTCCCCTAGAACGAGAAGCCACTGAGCATTCGCAGTTTCGATGCACCAACTCCAGAGAATGCAGGGGGAGTTTCTACAAGGAACTTCCCCTTTCCCTTTCTACGAAGAAAAATGCAAGAGCGTGGAATGTTGGGACGGGATTGGCGGACGAATGGTCCTGGCAAGACAGAGGCAGGCGGCGGGCAAGCCGCGTAAAACAGGGGCTAAACAGAAGGCAGGCAGCCGCGGCACATCGAAGATGAGCGCTGCGGCGAACAAGACGCTGGAGGAGAACAGCGAGGAGATAGCGAAGTCGCTGCTGAAAAGCACGCTCGGCGGAAACGTCAACAGCGCAAAACTGCTGTTTTCTCTTGCGGATGGTCAAAAGGAGTACAAGGACGAAGTTGTGAGGCAATGTCTTCGCAGCCGAGCGGACAAACTCGCCGCGGAGCCAGAATGGCCTGCCGAACTCATGGAGACAGGGTCTGAGATGGACTTCGGAGCGCGTGAACCGGAGAACTAACAAAATAGCCTGATCTTCTTCTTTCGGGAAAAGATCGAAACAAGGAAGCAGCGCCGGAAGGGGCGGAACATTTCATGTTTGCCGGGCGGGATAATGGCTGACATGAAAATTCCGCCCCAGGTGCGAAGTATCGATTTCGGCCATACGGAAACGATGCGAGAACGTCTTGGTGACGACTTATAATTCCGAGAAGTCCTCTCCTCCTTTCGATGCCGGCCGGAGAGCGAGTTAGCAGTTTCCGCAAAGGACAGGACACTGATATTTCCGCTCATTTCCGCTGCAATGGGTCAGAGCCGGCTACCGGCTTGAGATAAGGGCTTTGTGGTGGAGCAATTCAACGAGCTCGAACCGATGAGTAGACTGGAGCCTGCATGGAGCGGGCTCCATGCGGTTTGAGGACAGGATTTTGCAAGGGAAGACGGCCAAAACAAGGACAGACTCATTGCCGCGCTCCCAGGAAGAAAGAAGAGAGACGAATGAAACTCACGAATCACGAGTGGTTGCACGCCGGCATAAGGATGGGATTGTTGTTGATCATCATGGGCCTGATGGGCGTAAGACTAGAAAGTGCAGCCCACGCGCAGGCGGTAAGCACGACGACGGTTCAGGGTACAGTGTATCTGGCAAATGGCCAGCCTGCCTCGGGAACAGTGGCCATCAGCTGGCCTTCGTTCACAACGGCCAGCGGCCAGCTTGTGACCGCGGACAGCACAACGGTCACAATTGCGCCGGATGGATTTGTGAGTGCGAATCTTGCTCCCAACCTGGGCGCGAGTCCAGCGGGGCTGTATTACACGGCGGTCTACTATTTGAGCGACGGCACAACGAATACCCAGTACTGGGTAATCCCGGCTGCAGCGCAGGCGACGCTGGCGCAGGTACAGGCACAGTTGATGCCAGCGACGCAAGCTGTTCAGTCGGTGAGCAAGGCGTATGTGGATCAGTCGATTGCGGCTCTTTCAGGAAACACGCTGACGACAGCGGGAGGAACACTGACCGGTCCTCTTTATCTGAATGCGGACCCGACGCAGCCCTTGCAGGCGGCAGACAAACACTATGTAGATGAACAATCCGCTCTGGATGTGCCCTTGACAGGCGGGACCGTGACCGGATCTCTGACGAGCGAAAAGCTGGGAGCACTATATCAAGTGGACCAGTTTCCCGGGGCTGATTTCGGAGCCAAGCTAGGTGCTTGTCTGAGCGGGTTGAGCACGACGAACGGCGGAATATGCGATGCGCGCAACTTCACGGGGACTCAGTCAATGGGATCAAACCTGACGATCTCGACGGCGAACGCTACCGTGCTGCTGCCATGCGCAACGATCTCGACAGCCAATCAGGTGATCGTCACGGCTGGAACGCGCAACGTGTCTTTGCGCGGCTGCGCGTTGCGGGGCACGAGCGCAGCAAGCGGGAACCAGGGCGGCACGGTGTTTCTGTACTCCGGGACAGCGGCGATGATCCAGGTAGGCGACCCTACCTATGCGACGGACACACAGGGGTTCCATCTGGACAACGCGGCGATCAACACCACGTCTTCGACGAACGCGACGGCGCAGGGAATTGCGGCTTATCGAACCCAGGAACTAAATTTGGAAAGCCTGTATTTGCTGGGTAACTCAAACCAGACAGGCATAACTCTGGATGGAACCGGCAACTACACGGGAGGAACATTCCTTGACAACGAGATCAGCGGATTTCAGACCGCGGTAAATGGGATCGGACACCAGGTATCGAATCTGGCCACCACTGACTGGATGAACGCGAGCACATTTGTGCGGCTGCATATCGTCTGTCCGACGAGCAACGGAAGCCCTATTGGCGGAACTTATGGGATCAACCTGCAGCAAGGCGACGGTAACACGTTCACCGGAGGAGATGTAGAGGGATGCTCGACAGCATTGCACCTGGGGGCAAACGCGCAGAACAACACGATCCTCGGATTACGGAACGAAAACTCGACCAATCAGGTTGTGGCGGATGCAAGCAGTTCGTACAACAGTTGGGTGACCGGGGGGACGATGTTTACGGGCCAATTGACCGACAACGGCACCCGCAACAGCTTCCTCGATACATTTCACCGGAGTTTCAACGGCTTGAATGGTGACTGGTACGGGAGCCAGACGGACGCTACGATCACGAACCACTACCGGCTTGGAATCGGAGCAGGAAATGAGCGCGGACTGCTCAACCGGTATCAAACCGATTATGGATACCGGTGGACGATGGGCTTCAGCGATGCTACAGCCGGAGAGCAGTTCTATCAAATTCTGGACGAGTTGAACAATGTGTATCGCATCTCAGTCGGACAGTATAACAATGGGCAATCGAGCACGAACAATCAAACGGTAATCAATGCGGCCGGAACCGGCGCGGTGGTGCTGAACGGATCGAACAACTCCGGAACCGGGGGTGTGGTCATAGGGTCGGGCGGCGCGAACGAGTCCACCGTGGCAACAATCAGCAGCGCCGGGAATGCGCAGTTCAACGGGACGCTGCAGGTGAGCGGAACCTCAACTTTGGCGGGGACGGCATCGATAAAGAATCAGGCCAACGCTGAAATAGATTCAGTGTTGTGGGCAGGATTGACGGCCAGCCAGAAAGAATCGTTTATCTACAACGATTGGAATGGCAGCACGCAATGGTACATGGAAAAGGACGCTACTAACAACTGGCGTTTGCAGTCGGCGACTGGCGGCCTCGACAGTTTCATGGCCTACCAGAGCACCGGCAGCGGCGACACTTACATCGATGCGTCGAATTCTTCGGGAGTAGTGCGCGTCAATTATGAAACCGGGGCCGGGACTCAGTTCAAGGTTTACGGCGGTTCGAACGCCTCTTTGTATGCAAGCTTTACCGCAGCGAACGCCATTCAGTTTCCGGGACTGGCGGCAGCCAGCGGCCATGACTGCATGCAGATCGACAACTCAGGATACATTTCCAATACCGGCTTGCCCTGTGCGACAGGAAACACCAACGGCACCGTGAACTCCGGGACCATTGGACAGGTTGCCGTTTACGCCAGCACCGGCGCGGCAGTATCGGGCGTGAACACGATCTCCGTTGCGGAAGGGGGAACTGGAGCATCGACTGCTCCCGCCGCGCTGTCCAACCTGGGGGGAGTATCGGTCACTGGAGCGGCATTTACCGGTCCGGTAAGTGTGGCGAGCACCTTGACGGCCAAGAATCTTACAAGCATCGGTCCCCGCTTCGATGTGACGCAGTATGGCGCAGCAGGAAACGGAACAACGGACGATACAGCCGCGATTCGAGCGGCCTTCAACGCCTGCTACAACGGCGGAACTATTCCCTATGGAGGGGTAGTTGAGTTTCCCGGCGATCATACGTATGTCATTTCCTCGACGATCAACGCGAATGACAGTTGCCAGATTGAGGGGGTAGTGGGAAGCTCAAGCGTATCGGATGGACCTCCCAGACTGCAATGGAACGGACCTGCCGCCGGTTCTGTCTCAACAATTACAGCGTTCTCGATCACCTCGAATGTAGTCACATATACCGCCGCGAACAGTTTGGCTGCCGGACAATGGGTGGAGATCGGAGGTTTGTCGGCCGGTTCTTTCATGAACCGCACCATCGCTCAGGTTTCTTCCACGGGCCTTTCCTCTGCGCAATTCGAGGTAACGCTTCCGCAGGGCTGGAGCAATATCGCCTCAACCTCGGACTCGGGCACGGCGACAACGGTCAATGTGGCGGTGGCTTTTGATGCAAGCGCCCGCTACGAAGAGTCAGTGGAGAACATAGATATCACTACCAATACATCCTTCAATGTCGGATTCTACTTTGGATCTCGCGTGGATACCGGAACTCGCGTCACGAACACCTGGGTTAGCGGGGCCACTGAATACAGCTATTACTTTGCCGATGGCGGAATCAACGTCGAATTTGACAAGGGGTGGCGGTCGGACGGAGCGGGAATCTCGGCAATCTATTGGCGGGTGGCTGGTTCGGACTCTTTCGGAATTGCCAACGGAACGGTAGACAATAATCGCAACGGATATGGGTCAGTGACAAGCGGCGCCGCGGTGATGCTGGACGATGCGGCCTGCGTGAACACGTCGGGAATTCATTTTACGTCGAGAAACATGAAGATCGAGGTTAACTCACCCTTTACGGCAGGGTTGGGCGCCTTCACGATGTACGATTGCCCGTCCAATTCAAGTCAGGAAGCATTTTGGCTGGATCTTGAGAACACTTGGCTGGCTCCTGCGTCCCCGGGCACGGCTGGATTCAACTTTCCGTCGTTTGTCGTTTCGCCCGCGAACGATGCGGCGGTCAGCTTGAACATTCTGAACGGAATGTTTCCGAGCGGCACAAGCTCCAACACGACAACCCGCTGGGTGGGGATACCGGCGCTTCTGCGCAGCGACATGTATGGAGCCAACGGATGGATACCGCTTTTGAGTTATGCTCCATCCACGAACAGCAATGGGGGATATCATCCGTTCCAAACGCCAATCTCGCTGACCGGCGACGTGAACATCAGCCAGTTATGGCAGGACGGAATTCAAGCATCGGCGTTTCTCGACTCGGACACGGCTTTTGCGGCGCTTCCGAATGGAACGACGCTGTATGCCGGGCAGATTCTCGCGCCCCCGAGTTATTGGAACGGGGCAAACGGCAAGCGTTACGCTCTCGATGCGGTGTATCAGACCGGCACGACCGGAACTCCAAACAGCGGAGCAACGACCTGCACGGGAACAGGCGGAACAGCGGTCCTGACCTGCACCAGCGCGAACGATTTATCGGCGGGACAAAGACTGTCCATTGGAACGGATCCGAACAAGGCAATCAGTTATGTGGATGCGACGAATCCAGGTGCGGTTCTGGTTCATCTTACGGGCAACCTGGCTTCAACCTACTCCGCGGCAACGGCACTTTCTTTCTCCGCTCCCGTACTGGGTCCGGAGATTCAAATGCCGACCAAATCTTCCGCCGCACCCTCGGCTCTCACCTGGTCGCAGGGAGACATGGAGCAGAACTCGGCGGCATCGGTGAACGGAATAGCGGCATGGGTGAACGTGGGAGCGGGAACACCGGGGACGTGGGCGGCAATTCCGCTGGGCAACAGCAGCGGGCAGATCGCGGCTTCTCAGATTGCTTCCACTTCTCTCCAGGGCACGGACACCAAGGTACTCACGGCGGGAACTGTGTCGGGGACTGGATCGCCGCTTTGCACGGATGCGAATGGCGGCGCGACGACCTCCGGGTGCACTACTGGTGGGGCTGCGACGACTGCCCCGGCATGGCTCGAAAACCTGGGCACCGGCGCGGACGGGTCGTACGAAGCAACGGCTTCGAGCTGCACGTCGGCCTCACCCTGTCTTGTCTCGGGAGAAAAAGATTACACCAGCTTCACCGTGGATTCCGGCGCTTACATCTACTCGAACATGGGGACCGCGACTTATGGCGGTCTCGTCATCCATTCGCAGGGCTCTTGCAACGTGTACGGCTCGATCATCGTGAACGGCTCGAAGAATACCTGGCCGAATAGCAACAAGGGTATTGGCGGCAGTTCTTCAGGAGGTTCAGGCGGCGGAACGGCGGCTGGATCGGCAGGTCAATCCTCCTATACCACAACCGCTGCTTCAGCCTATCCAGGCTATGCGACGGGAGGTTCTGCGGGCGCTGCGTCGGGCGGAAACGGAGGAAATGGTTCGACGCTGAATACGAATCTCCAGCGGGCGATAACGAACGCGCTCGACGGCGGCCTGGACGGAATTGGAGTGACCGGCGCGACGGGCCCAGCGGGAGGAAGCTCTGGCGGCGCGGGCGGCGAAGGCGGCCAGGGTCTCGTGATGATGTGCGGCTCTATCAACGGGACTGGAGGAACGATTGACGCGAGTGGGTCAGCCGGTGGGGCGGCCGCGGCGAACAGCACAGGAGCAGGCGCAGGTGGAGGCGGCGGAGTCATTATCCTGTCTTCGCAGGCTGCTGTGACCACGTGGCCCACGCTGAATGTTGCTGGTGGAGCAGGTGGAACGTGCGGCGCGTATACCACCTGCGGTACTGGTGGAGCGGGCGGAGCGGGTTGGAGCGCGGAGTTTGCAGGCTGGTAGAAATACCGCTGTGACTGCAGGCGAACGAAAGGGCGCTCGCGGTGCGGAGATGGGCCGGCCAGACTGGGTGAGACCGAAGGATTGCACGGGCAACCGCGAGCCTCTTTCGGTGTCGCTCAAGGCCGGCCTTCAGCTTCGCCTTCTAGTCTCTGACCGCCTTCAAATAGGCTGAGAGGAAAATTCGTGGCGGAAGCGGTGGAAGAGGCGGGCGCGGAGAATGCAGAACAGTGGCTGCTGCGCCCGGAGGAGCTAGACGGCGAGGAACTGGCGAAATATGGAAGGATATTGGACCAGCGTCCGGCGAGCCTGCGGGGATGGACGGTGGGGATGGCGCTCGCCGAACAGCTTCTGCAGGTGAGATCGCGGGAAGGACGAACAGCACCGCTGAAGGCGAATGCGGCGCAGCAAGCCTTTGAGTGGCGGCGGGGAGAGCGCAACATTGTGCTGAAGGCGCGGCAGATGGGGTTGACGACCTGGGCGGCGGCGCGATTTTTCTTGAAGACCATTACCCAGCCGGGAACATTAACGCTGGAAGTTGCGCATACGCAGGAGGCGGCCGAGGAGATTTTCAGGATTATCCACCGTTTTTTGGACTGGCTGCCGGAGGAGCTGCGCGAGGGGTCTTTGCGAACTTCGCGGGCCAATGTGCGGCAGATTGTCTTCCCGGAGATTGACGCACAGTACAGGGTGGTATCCGCCGGGGACCGGAACGCGGGGCGGGGATTGACGGTGCAGAATCTGCACTGCTCGGAGCTGGCTCGGTGGCCGGGCGATCCGGCGGAGACGCTGGCGGGATTGCGGGCGGCGATGGCGCCAGGGGCGGAGCTGATTCTGGAGTCAACGCCGGATGGGGTGGGCGGCTGCTTTCACGAGGAGTGGCAGAAGGCCCAGGAAACGGGCATGGTGCGGCATTTTTTCCCCTGGTGGATGGAGCGGCGCTACCGGGCCAAGGCGGTGGATGAAGCGAGCCTGAGCGAGGAAGAACGCGATCTGGTAGCGCGGAAGCGCCTGGATTTGCAGCAGATTGGTTTTCGGCGGCAGATCCGGGCGAATTTTCGCGGGCTGGCCCGGCAGGAATATGCCGAGAACGAGCTGAGCTGCTTTCTGGCCAGCGGAGACTCGGTTTTTGAGTTGACGTCGATCGAAGCGCGCCTGATGACGGCGCTTGAGCCGATGGAGTTGCGGCGGAATGGAGAGCTGGAGGTGTGGCTGCCGCCGGTGAAGGGGAAGGCCTACCTGGTGGCGGTGGACCCGGCCGGTGGAGGCAGCGAGGGCGACTATTCGGCGGCCCAGGTGCTGGAACTGGAGACGGGGCTGCAGTGCGCGGAGTTTGCCGGGCATGTGGGTGGGCTGGAGCTGGCAAAGCTGGTCACGGCGCTGGCCGCTGAGTACAACCAGGCTTGGCTGGTGGTAGAGCGGAACAACCACGGCGGTGGGGTTCTGGCGCTGATCGAGACCGTATGTGGCTACGGACGGATTTACCGGCAGGGGGGACAGGCGGGTTGGCTGACCACGTCCTTGAGCCGGCCAGCGGCGCTGGGGCGGTTGGATGCGGGACTGGTGGAGCGCCCGGAATGCTTCCAGAGCCGGCGGTTGCTGGCCGAGTGCCGGAGCTTTGTCCGGCTGCCGGATGGACGATCGGGAGCGCGGCCGGGAACGCATGACGACCGGGTGATGGCCATGGCCATAGGACTGGCAGCAAGGGCGGAGTTGCTGGGAAAGAGCAGCCGCTAGGATTGGACACAGTGAACCTGGGCCGGGATTGCACGGGGTCCGGGATAAAGACAGCGAGTGAGTTACCGCTATGCGGAGATCGCGAGGTCTCTGACCGCGTGATCTGGTACGTTGCATTTCTCATCCCAGGTCCCAAAGGCGGGACCTGGGGCACCCAGAGTTGGCACAGAAACAAACGGTCAGAGACCTAGTGTTTAGACCGCATGAATTGGTCATTCATCGTGGACAAGCGCGGACGAGGACGTCCACGCTACAGCCGGCCGGGAGGCCGGCGCTCCATTCATACAATGACCAAATCACGCGGTCACGGTACTAGTGAGCAGGTTGGCGGCGACTGAGAAATGGGTGCATGAAAGACTCGAATGCTACAAGTGCCGCGAAAACGAGAGCAACTGCGTAGAATTTAAGCCGCAGCGCTTAGAATTCGATTGAGGCTTTCAACGAGGCGGGGTAGCGGGCTTGGCGGTTCTGGCAGTGCAGCATATTCGGAGGATGCGCGGCGGCGCACAGGGCCAGTTGATGCTGGGCGCGAACGGTCAGATTTATGTGGTGAAGTTCCAGAACAACCCGCAGCATACGCGGGTGCTGGCAAATGAGTTTCTGGCCTCGAAATTGGCGACCGCTGCCGGACTGACGGCTCCCGAGGCGGAACTGGTGGAGGTTTCGAGCTGGCTGGTGGACAATACGCCGGAGCTGGAGATCGACCTGGGCAGAAAGCGCGTTCGATGCCAACCGGGCTTGCAGTTCGGATCACGGTTTGTGGGCGGTCTGATGCCGGGACAGGTGGTGGACTACCTGCCCGAGGAACAGATGGCCGAAGTGAGAAACCTGGGCGAGTTTGCCGGCGTTTTGGGGCTGGACAAGTGGACGGGGAACGCCAACGGACGCCAGGCGGTGTTTGCGCGCAAGCAGCGGGAAAGGCGCTACCGGGCGGTTTTCATCGACTATGGGTACTGCTTTCACGCCGGGGAGTGGACCTTCGAGGATATTCCACTGCGCGGGGTCTACTATCGCAACGACGTCTACCGGGAGATCGTGGGATGGGAATCGTTTGAGCCTTGGCTGACGCGATTGGAGACAATGGCGGCCGATACGGTGTGGGCAGCAGCCTGCGAAGTTCCACCGGAGTGGTATGGCGGAGATCTGAGTGAAATGGAAGCGCTGGTGGAGAAACTGCTCCAGCGGCAAAGCCGGATTCGGGAGCTGATTGAGGCCTTCGGGAGGTCGGACCGCAAGCCATTTCCGAAATGGGCGGGGATGGGAAAGATTGAGGGGGAAGAAGGTTGGAGCGGCGCCAGGTGGGGTAGCATGGGTGGGAGAGTTATGTAGAAGTGATGCGCGAAGGCTTGGCGGCGAATCGGAACGGGTGGCAGACAGGTCATGAGCAGCGGAAGTGAGCGGCGGATGTGTGAGTTTCAACTGCTTCGGTATGTGCCGGACGCGGTCAGGAACGAGTATGTGCATATTGGGGTGATCCTCCGCGAGCAAGGCAGCCAGGAGCCGGTCCAGGTGCGCTTTACCCGCGACTGGCGCCGGGTGCGCTGCCTTGATCCGGAGGCCGACACCGCATTGCTCGAGGGGATGGAGAGCGAGCTGCGGAGACGCTTTCAGCAAGAGCCGGATGGGAATCTGATGCGGTTGCTCAGCGAAGCGCTCTCACTGAGCGTGCAGATGACCGAGCCGAAGGCTTACTTGGCGGAGAGCCTTCCGGCAGGAATGGAAGAGTTGATGCGGCTTTACGTGGAGCCGCCGCCGCGAGAAAAGACGCAGAGGCTGAGCGGAAGAGCGGCCATCCAGGCGAAGATGCGGACGGAGTTCGAACGGGCCGGTGTGTGGGAGCTGATGAGAAAGAGGATCGCGGCCTCGGAGTACACGCGGCCAGGCGATCCTCTTCGGATTGATGTGGGATACAGGCTGAATGGATTGATTCGCATGTTTCATGCGGTAAGTCTGGAGCCGGGCGTGGAGATGGCCAAGGTGCTGGCCTTTTCTTCGGCGGGACTGAGAGCGGGCGTGGAGCGCGTGGAAAAGGCGCAACTGGAGCTGACCGCGGTAATCGAGCCAGCGGCGAAGCTGGGAGCAACCGATGAGGAGCCGGAACGGCTGGAGATGTACAGGTTTGGCGTGGAGACGATGGAAGAGCACCAGATTCGCGTGCTGACGACGTCGGATCTGGGCAGGGTGGCGGAGACGGCCCGGCGGGAGCTGCGGGTGTGAAAGACAGCTCCTAGCTCCTAGCTCCTAACTACTAGCTCCTAGCTTTTGCTGCAAGATTATTTACTAGGTTTGCAGATAGTTTCTGGACTTTGTTGTAGGATTGGTTTTGTGAGTGGGGAGCTAGTAGCTAGGAGCTAGTAGCTGACAACTGAGAATCAGATAAGGCACGGCCCTTTCCGGGGCTGTGCCTTTTTGTTTGCGGGGCTGCGGGAGAAGGAAGGTGCGCGTGAAGGTTGGAGAGCAGTTGAGGGAGATCTGGCGGCAGGCGACCGGAAGTGGCCGGAATACGGATTTGACGGCGGGCGCGGCCGATGCGGAGGCAGAGCGGAAAACGCTTGCGCTGCCTGCGATTTTGAGTCCGGTCCAGTTTCCGGGGCAGCACTTGCCCAAGCCGACGCCGATGAATCTGCGCCGGTTTGCGGAGACGCCGGTGGTGCGAAGAGCGATCAATGTTATCAAGGATCGCATTGCGGCAATGGACTGGCAGGTGCGGGTGCGGCGGGGGGTGAAACCGGGGGAGCTGGCCTTTGCCGAGCGCAAGCTCCGGGCGCTGCGCAGAACGCTGGAAGAGCCCAATGCCGCGGACAGTTTTCGAACGCTGATTGAGCAGGTGATCGAAGATGTTCTGACGGGTGGGTACGGGGCCATCGAGATGGAGCCGACCGGCGACGGAGAGCGGCCGGCGATGCTGTGGGCGGTGGACGGCGCGTCGATTCGAGTCAACCCCAAGTGGGACGGGCAGCCGGATACGCCGCGCTATGCGCAGGCAATGCCGGGGCAACTGGAGTCGAGCGCGATTGAGTTGCGCGACGACCAGTTGATGTATGTGCGGATGAATCCGCGCAGCTTTACGCCCTTCGGACTGGGGCCGCTGGAGGTGGCCTTTGAAACGGTAAACCAGTTTCTGAGCGCGCACCGCTATGCGGCCAAACTGGCGGCCAATTCGGTGGCGCAATATGCGCTGTGGCTAAACGAGGCCACGCCCACGCAGCACGACCGGCTGATCCGCTGGTGGCAGGACGAGATCGAGGGAACGGGCCGGGTGCCGCTGCTCTCGACCGAGCAGAAACCGGAGGTGTTGCGCTTCGCGCAGGGCACGGATGCGGATATGCGGCTGAGCTGGCAGGAGTTTCTGATCCGGATGGTCGCCAATGCTTTCGGGCTGCCGCCGCTGCTGCTGGGTCTGGAGGCGGATGTGAATCAGTCGACCGCCGCAGAGATGACCGACGAAGCCTTCCGCGGAGCGATTTCTCCCCTGGCGATGTTGCTGGCAGGACACATTACCCGGGATCTTTTCGGCAAGTGCATTGGCTGGCGGGAATTCGAGTTTGTCTTCAACGAACTGAACGCGAGGGACGAGGAGACAGAACTGGCGGTGCAGGTGCAACTGCTGCAGGCCGGTGTGTACACGGTGAACGAGGTGCGGGCAATGCGAGGTCTGGGGCCGCTGGGACAGGATGGGGCGGTGCAATTGACAGGCGAAGCGGCGGCGCAATTAGGTTGATGTTTTTCTCTCGGCCGCTATTGGCCGGGCAAGTAAAAACAGACAGGCGGAGAGCGCATGCGATTGGAAGCAATGGCGGTAAAAATCCCCCATGTGGAGGGACACCCTAACCGGGTTCCGTTCGAAGGGGTGTTGACGATGGTGAATGCGGCCAGCGACAAGGCACCGGCGGGGGCGCGCGGGCACAGGGTGATGCTGACACGCGAGGCGGCGGAGAAAGCGCTTCCCTCGCTGCTGGGCATGGCAGTGGACTACCGGCCAGGGTGGGATGGCCATGATGCTCGGCGCAAGATCGGGCTGCTGACCGATGCGAATCTGATCGGGCAGCGCCTGGTGGTGCGGGGGTATCTTTACGCGCGGGACTTTCCCGAAGTGGCCGGAGCCATTCAGGCGCAGTCGCCCAATTCAATGGGGATGAGCTATGAACTGGCCGACGCGCGGGTGGAAGATATGCGGGCCGAGGTGTGGAAGCTGACCCGCGTGACCTTTACCGGAGCGGCAATTCTGCTCAGGGACAAGGCGGCTTACAGGGCCACAAGTTTTCGCATGGCGAGTTAGCAAGTCAGCGATTCGGCAGAAGAAGCTCCGCATTGCGGAGCTTCTTCTGCCGGCGGGCTAGCTCACGGGCGAGAAGACGCGATGGGCACGCAATATTCACGGCAAACGAGAAAGGAATCAGATGGAAAACAGGGAGAAAGAAATCGCAGAACGGCTGGAAGCAGCGGCGGCAGTGCTGGAGCGGACGCTCAGCCTGCTTGAGGAGCGGCAAGGCGAATTGACGGGCGAAGTGGAAAGAATTTCAGCAACCGTCGAGCAAGGCCGGCGAGAGACAGAACTGGCTGAAAAGCTGGCCGCAGCCGAAGTGGAGTTGGCCGAGTTGAAGGCTGCTGCTGCGCAAAATGTATTGAACCCGCTGCGCAGAACGCTTCCGTCGACGACCAGCGAGATGCTGGCCAAGCACGGCCTCGGCGAGGGCCCGGTGGATGTGCGAACTCTGGACGCTGCACTGGCCGGCCTGAGCCTGGAACAGCGAATCGCCGTGAAGAGCCAACTGCTGCGAGCAGGCGCGATCGCGTAAGCGCAGATTTCAGCTTCTCGCTACTAGCTTCTAGCTAGAAGCTTCTGAACACTCGGCCGGCAGTCCTGTAACAGGTCGAGATGATGCGGCAAGAACTCGATCCGGCGATCAAGAAGATACCGGAAAGAACACTGCCGGAAACATGCTGGAATGACCGCTCGGACAGTATGGCGAGTAGCTAGAAGCTAGTAGCTAGGAGCTGTGGATCGAGCAATGACTGGCCCCATGGAGGGGGCGGAAAGAGCCTATGAACGCAACCTTTGCAAATATTCACGCTGCAGCAGACTACATCGGGCCGGGCGCCGTCGAAGTTCCCTTGTATCAGACGGAAATATTCGACATTTGCCGCCGTTCGAGCCCATTCGGGCAGCGCATCAAGCAGGTTCCAGCGACCGGACATCCGTCCCGGTTCTTTGTGGAATCGGCGATTCCGAATCCGGGCACGGCCGGCTTCATGAATCCGCGCACGATCACTCCCGCGGTGGTGACTCCGACACGCACGGAGCTGGCAGTGATGCTGAAGGCGATCGTGGCGCAGATTAACTACAACCTCTTCGACATCGAGCTGGGCGATCAGCAGAAGCAGTTTGCCTACTTGCAGGCCAAAGACCTGGTGGACACTGTGAGCGGCGTGATGGTGGCGCACGACGTGGCTTTGTGGAATGGAACGGAGGCCAGCCTGACCGCGACCACGACCAACCAGTACATGGGATGCGCGGCGCAAATTGCAGCCGGCAGCAATAGCGTGAGCATCGGCGAAACGGCTTCGATCGTGAATGGGCTTAGGACGGCAGTGGCTACCATGGTAGCCAGCAACGGTTACTATGTGCGTCCCACGGCGATCTACGCCAACCCGATGCTGCTGGACCTGATCGACCAGGAGATGAAGGCGGAGTTCAACGTGGTGCTGAATACCGGCCCGATCACGGGCGGCATCACTGTGAAGATGCTTTCAACGCAGGCGGGCGATCTGCCGCTGATTCCGGATTGGAGCCTGGGTTACACTGGCACAATCGGATCGAGCACCAATCCGGCGGTACTGCCGGCCTACATCGTAACCGAGGATTTGATCGAGTACCACTGGCTCGGCGATCCGGCCCCGCGCGTCTTTCAGCTCGGGCTGCCGAATTCGCTGACTTACCAGTATGTCGCGGTCAAGTTCGGCGCTCCGGTGGTGAAGGGCATTGGCTACGCGCACTGCCAGGTTACCGTTAACCGCTAAGAAGCGGAATGGCCAATCAGCACGCAGACAAAGGGGTCCGCAGATGGGGGCCCCTTTGCGCACGTGTTGGCTCATCTGTAAACAAGCATGAAAAAAGAAAAGGGTGGCGTATGGCATATCTGCAGCCAGCGGATTACCAGAATTATGGATTGCCGGCAGGAACGACGGCGGACTGGATTACAGCCGCCACGGCATTGATCAACAGCTACTGCAGGCGGCCGGACCTGAACGTAATCCAGTACACGGAGCGGCTTCGACTGACGAGAGGATCGCAGACCGTTTTGCTAAGTTATCTTCCGCTGGCGCCGCTGGGAACAGGCTCGACGCCGATTGTCAGCATCGAAGGCCGTTACACAAAGCCGCGCCGGGGAGAGATTCCGAACGAGCCGCTGATGGAGATTGCCCTGGCGTTTTCGCTGCCCGGGCAGTGGGCGGCGATCGATCCCAACTCTGTGGACTTTGATTCCAATACCGGGGAGCTCACTCTTCCGTGGAACATTCTGGGACTGCCGTATAACGAAGTAGCAGTGACTTATACAGCGGGCCTTGCGACAATCGGCGACGACGTAAAGACGGCGTGTGCTCAGATTGTGCGCAATGCGCAGTCCACGCCGGCGCTGAACGCCAGCAAGACAAAGATCGACACGATGCAACTGCAGTATTTCTCGAGTTCGCTGGTGGACGAAACAGTGCAAGCCTGGCTGCGCCCTTACATAGCGAACAGGCTGGGGTGAGCGATGAGCGATACAGCGCCTCGCAACCCAGTTAGTGCTCCGCAGATGATGGCTGACGCCCTGTTACGAAGCTTGACAGGAACCACAGCCCTTTTTCGAGTGACGGGAACAAGTACAGAAACCGGCCAATCCGAGATGGGGCTGGTGGCAACGACTTTTGCCGAAGTGGTGGTGAGCCCAGTGGTAATGCGCAAGCTGCGGCCGACTTGGCAGGAGGGCAGCGAATCAAAGTGGGAACTGCTCGTTTCTGCGACCGCGGTGGAGCAGCAGGTCCATGCGCTGGACTTGGAATCGGCCCAGTCTCTCTTTGCCATGACATTGGCTGTTACGGTTGCAGGGCAGGATTATCTGATTGAGTCTATCGCTGCAAACGAAGCTTTTGGCCAAGTGTATCTCTACAGGCTGCTTTTGCGGGAAGTTCGACAGCAAGCCGTGTAATCTTTATCGAGCTATTGACGTATGGGAACGCTCACTTGACCGCGAGCGGGGTTGCTGCAATCTTCTGGCGCAGCGCACGAGGAGTTGTAATCCATGCAAAATGCGAAAGACTCTTTTTATATGGCACTGCGCACGCGTCTGGTGACGATCAATCCGGAACGGACGATCCTGCTGCGCGGAGCAGTGCGTCCAGGAATTCTGGTGGAGGAGGCGGAGGCCCCGTTCAGTCAGCTTCCTAACGACGTATTTATTCTGCGCTGGGTGGGACTGGGCGTTGATATGAACCTCGGATCCACGATGTCGGCCGGGCAGTGCGAGATTATCTATCAGACCTGCGGAACGCAGAGTTTTGGTGGATTGGACCGCGGCCGGTCTCTGAGTCAGATGGACGAAGAACTGGTGGCGATGGTGCAGCCTTTCTTTACTCCCAAGCTCAACTACACGGCGACGCCACCGGCGACGATGCTGACAAAGGTGTTTTGGGATGAACCGCGGTTTGGCCCGATCGTGATTCAGCGAGACCGTTTGACCCGTACCGCAAATGTGATGATTTACAGCTATCAGGAACAGGGGGAGTAAATGGCGACGACTTGGTTTTCGGCTCCCGCACCTGTGGCGCGGCGGGTCCGAGGGTATTTTGCGCCGGTGAACCGGAGTGCTCAGACTCCAGTGATCTTCGATCCTTCCGAACAGGGCGGGTTCAGCTTGAACGCACCGCCGGCTCCGTGGATCAGCCTCGGTTGGATTCAGGAATTCGCACGCAATCCGGGGAGCAAATCCTCTGCCGTTTTGACAGGCATTCCGGCCACTGTACTCGGGCAGGTGCGCGAGACGGTTGAAGCGCAAGTGAGCTTTGAATTCCTGAGTTGGACAAAGCTGACGATGGCTTTGGCCACGGGATCTCAGCACATGAATCTGCTGGCTCCGGCGAGCGGGGCTGGAAAAGCGGCGGACGGCGCACATGCTGGTTCTGCGGTTGTCACGCTCAGTGGATCGACTGCAACCTTCGTTGCGCTCGCTTCCACAGACGCCGCGAAACTCTTGCCCGGCGCGATGATCGCCTTGGACGCCGACTACACCGGACAGACCGGCTTTGTCGGTGCACCGGTTTCCGGGGCCTATGTGCGCTCAGCGCTGACGGATGTGGATTACATACGGCGCGTAACCTTTAATGTCTCACTAATTTCTGCCGTGACTCCCACGGGCTTGACTCTTGCCGATCCGTTGCCCGGAGGAGCCCCTGCAGTTGGCTCCAAGCTGCAAGCAGTAACCGGATTTGTGGATCGCGAAGGCGGGAGCTTTTACCAGGAGTGGTCGGCGCTGTTTGTCATGGAAGGAAGCCAGGGAGAGCGAATTTTCTTCCACTATCCGCGCTTGCAGACAGTAGCCGGTGCACAGGAAACAGTGGCTTCACTGGATGGAAAGAATGTGGACGGACTGGCGAGAGTCTTGCTGAAAGGTCAGTTTCTTGCTCTCCCGGTGACTGACCCCCTGGATGGAGAACTGGTGGTCTGTTATCGAAGTTTCCTGCCTGCTACCGGCGCATTGGTTTAGGCGAGTCAGTTCTCTTCCACGCCCTTCAAATGAGGTTCGCGTTTCATATCAGATTCGCAACACATGGCGGCTGCATTTGTTCAAAACCAGTGCCGCGAATCAAGGCCGAAAGTCACGATGAAAATTGCAATCAATGGGCAAGACTACACGGCTGCGCTCGACAGGGCGCGGCCGCTGACGATCTCGCGGAAGCTGAACGAGCCTTCCTTATGCCAACTTTGGCTTAGCCTGCCGACCAGCGGAAGCATCACGACACCCTTGCGCAATCAGTCCATGGAGGTTACGGGTGACGATGGAACTTGTTACTTTACGGGTTATATCGCTGTAAGTCCTCTACCAGAATATGCCGGCCTTGCGATGGAGGGTCCGCGTTACCGGATCGCTATTCAGGCGTTAAGCGACGAGCTGCTGCTGGACCAATTCCTGATGCCCCCAAGTGCAGGTGCAACGAACGTAAATGCGGGGGCGCTGCTGGCAGCATTGGTAACTCGCACCGGATCCACCAGACTTTCGACGCAGGGACTTTCACTCAGCACGCCGGTAAGCAATTTCGTCCCCGATCGAGGCGCCTCCTGGAGCAAAAGCGCGGGACAGCTGGCAAGCATGGTGCGGGCGGCGTATCGCGCGATCCAAGGCGCATTGACGCTTTCCTCCGTGCAGAACACGGTGCATCCGCTGAACGAAACTGACGGCAGTCTGAATCTTGCAAATCTGGCGTTCACAACCAGCGTAGAGCGCTCCCTAGCGAATGATGTGACCGTTTGCGGCGAAAACGAGCCGGTCGCCTATGTGACCGAATACTTTCTGGGAGACGGGTTAACAACGCAGTTTTATCTGGCCCAGGCCCCCTATTTCCCCAGCCCATCCAAGTCCATTATCATCAGCGAGCTTTTCAATGAGCCGCAGATCAACCAACGCGTGTGGAATGTTACCGGCGGACCAAGTTATCTGTCGCTGGGCGCGGGCGGTCTGGCGATGAACGGCGGGAATGGAATCGACGGGGAAGCATTGCTGACATGGATTGATACGGTGGAGATGGGAGGAACCCTGCTGATGGAAGCAGTGGGTATAACTCTTTCGCCCGGAAGCACAGGGGTTTTGGCGGGTTTCTACCTCGGAATGGACACGCAGTCTGCGTGCATTGCTGGCTTTCAAGCGACCGCGGCGCAGGGGACCGGAACCGTAACATTGCAGCCTCTTGTTCAAGGAAGCGCGGTGGGCACGGCCTATGCGATCAATTCATCCTACCAATACACGCTACGCATCAGAATACATTGCCCGGAGAACGAACGGGAGCTGACAATTTATCGTTCCTTTGGAGATACCGGGGCCATAACCTCCGGCGGGCAGTCGAATACGGCTCCGGCAAACATCCAGATGGAGATTCAGCAGTTTATCAACGGCGTAGGCGGGACGCCGGTAACGCTCTACAATGGCGCGCTTTCCAGCCTACCCATAGCTTGCAATGTGGTGGCGGCCAGCAGCATCAACTTGATCGGAACCATGCGCGCGCTGAATCTGCACAATCTTGGTTCGGGTTGGGTGGTGAGCACACCGCCCGGGGGCGGCCCATATACCCGGCGGGTTGGCACAACGGTCGAGGCGGCCGAATGTCATCTGGAAAGTACGGGCAGGCTGGTGTTTTACACCGGCTGCACTCCGGTGGTTGGCGAACAGATTGCTGTAAGCTACCGCACTGTGGGCAGGGCCGTTGGTCGGGCGGTTAACACTGCTAGCCAGCAGGGGCTGGCTGCGGCGGGAATGCCCGCCGAGGCTGCGTGGATCGGCTCGGTGACCAGTCCTCCGGCGCGCAGTTCTGCCGACTGCCGCAATGCGGCACTGGTCATGGGGCAGGCCGCGACGAGCGTAAGCGCGCTGTGGAGCGGAACCTACAAAGGGACCAGCAGAAGTTTCGCTGCCGATGTGTGGCCGGGCGATGCTCTGCTGCTGAATGCGCCTTCAACCAACTTGAACGCGCAGGTGGTGGCGCGGACAGTCACGGTAAGTTATAGCGCGAGTTATCCCGATCTGGTGGAATATACAATCGCTTTCGCCAACGACTGGGCTGATGACTTGGCTATTAAGACCAGCACGACGGTGCCTGTCAATACGTGGCTTCCAGCGCTCGTCGCTCCCCCCGTACTGGCGAATCTCAACGCTCTCGCGGTGACTGCACTGAATGGAACGACAGTAACGGTCAACGCTGGTGTAACACCGCCCACCGGTGGAGGATTCGAGATCCGGCTACGCGACTTTGCCTTCATGGCAGGCGAGGATCCTACTCTGGTGATGCGCTCGACTCAATCAAACATGACATTTTCCAGGATAAGCGCCAGCGACCGGTTTTATATTCGAATGTATGACGGCTCGACGCCGCCCAATTATTCAGAGTTTTCCACGGCATTGTTCCTCAACCTGCCGCTGGGATCGTAAACGATCAAGACCGATGGACGGATGGAGTCCCGTGGATGCGGATGATGAATGAATTCGAAGCGCAGGTGCTGAGCGACTTGAGCGTGCTGAAGACCCAGATGACCAGCCTGATGGGCGACGGCAACGGCGGACGGATCGCCGATCTGGAGCGGCGCATGGAGCGGCACGAGCAGAACTGGCAGCGCGCCAAGGGGTTTCTCGCGGCCGTCAGCGTTTTGTTTGCCGTGATCGAAGTGACCGTGGAGGCACTGCACCGGCATTGAATAGCTGGGCTGGGTCGGATGCCAGTCAGGTGAAGAAAACTTCTCCCTTCTTTTGGCAAAAACCGGGCTTTTGTATTTCGTATAATGACCCCTATGAGCGAACATCCTTTGGTAGGCGTGGTGATGGGCAGCAAGAGCGACTATGAAGTGCTCTCGGCGGCCATCGAGATTCTGCGGACGTTGGAAATTCCTTGCGAGGCGCGGGTTCTGAGCGCGCATCGCACCCCGGACCAGCTCTTTGAGTACGTGGAAGCGGCGCGGGGGCGAGGAATGCGCGTGTTGATTGCCGGGGCCGGTGGCGCGGCTCACCTGGCGGGCGTGATGGCGGCCAAGACGCTGCTTCCGGTGCTGGCTGTGCCGATTGCGGCCACGCCGCTCAATGGCCTCGATTCGCTGCTTTCGATGGTGCAGATGCCCAAGGGAATCCCCGTTGCCACGCTGGCTATCGGCAAGCCTGGAGCGGCAAACGCCGCGCTTTTCGCTGCCGAGATTCTGGCCTTGAACGATGCGGCGCTCTATGAACGGCTTACCCGCTGGCGCGCAGCACGCGCCCAGGAAGTGCTGGAACAGAAACTGCCCGATTGAGCCGGTTCAGCCAGGCTGCCGCCATTGACCCGGCCGGACTGGCTTCCTACAATCAAGCTGCACTCCTGTTTCTAGCCGCATGACTCTTTCCGCACTCATCATCGACGACGAACAACTGGCTCGCGAGGAGTTGAAATACCTGCTCGACCAAGTGGGCGGCGTGGAGGTGGTGGCAGAGGGGAGCAACGGCATTGAAGCCGTGGATCTGATTGAGGAGCACCGTCCCGACCTGGTCTTTCTGGACGTGCAGATGCCGGGACTGGACGGTTTTGCGGTCATTGAACGGCTGATAGCCCGCAGGGCAGCGGCGGGCGCTGAGCCGCTGCCGCAGATTGTCTTCGCCACGGCCTATGACCAGTACGCAGTGCGCGCCTTCGACGTGAATGCGGTTGATTACCTGCTGAAGCCTTTCGACCTTGCACGCGTCGAGCAAGCCGTGGAGCGGGTGCGGGGGCGCATCGCGTCCGCATCGCCCGGCAACACGCCCGGCTCTCAGCCGGACGCGCAAATCGAGTCTCAGTTCGAGGCGCTGCTCAGGCTGCTCAATCGCCCCCAGGGCGCCAGCCGCTCACCCCAGCCAGCCAAGCTGATTATCCAGGCGCAAAGTCGCCTTCTGCTGGTCGATCAGGCCGACATCTGTTTTGCCGCCATCGACGATGGCGTGATTCGCGTGGTGACCCAGACCTTCGAGGGCGACTCCAAGTGCCGTACGCTCGAAGAACTCCTGGATCTGCTGGACCCGGCGCTGTTCTGGCGCGCCCATCGCGGCTTTGTGGTGAACATCAACCACATCCGCGAGGTGGTTCCGTGGTTCAAATCCAGCTACCAGTTGCGCATGAACGACAAGAAGCAGACCGAAATTCCAGTCAGCCGCGCGCAAACCCGGCGGCTGCGAGAACTGTTCAATCTCTAGCAAACTCCGCCCGTCTCGCCAGTCTGAAGCGCTCCCCCGTTGCTCCAAAAAACCTGTCGAAAATCTATCTTGAACCAGAAAACCGGCTATCAAAGATTAGAGCTCGTGTCGATTTTGCCGCGTTTGTGGCAGGACTCAGGCCGGCCCTTTTCCTGACCGGACTTGCACCGCAGGCTGTTATCCCAGCCCCAGCCGTTTCATTGCCACCCTGGGCAGCGCCGATCCGCTCTTTTCCAGCACCCATTTAACAATCGCTGTCCACAGCGCCATCCCGGCCACCAGCAATGCCAGATCGATCCAGCGCGTCTGGTCCGGCAGAGCGCCGTGCGCCACACGGGCCAGCCAGCCGAAGAGCAATCCAACCGTCGCGCCGCTCCCAACGGCGGCCAGCAGGCAGCGGCCCATCTCCGCATAGTCCAGGCTGGCCAGCGAAACCATCCGCCGCAGATGCAGCAGCACCGCGATGGTCACAGTCTGCAAGGCAATCCCCACGTCGGAGGCAACGGCCAGGCCCAGCGCTCCATGCCAGCGGTAAAGTGCGGCATAGACGGGCAGCGAAGCCAGCGTCACCACCGTGCTCGCCGCCATGGGAAGGATGGTGTTTCCCGCGGCAAAAAAAGCCCGCGAATAGATTGCCTGCGCCGACCACAGGAACAGGGAGACCGAGAAGACGGCGAAGTAGCCGGCGCACTCCCGCGCATCGTGCAAGGAAAAACGTCCGCCCATGAAGAGCAGTTCCACCAGCGGCACGGCCAGCGCCGCCATGGCCGAGGCTGCCAGCAGGCCCAGCGCCGCCACGCGCGAGACGGAGTCGGCAACGCCGATGGCGAATTCGTAGCGGCGCTCTTTGCTCCACAGGCTGGCGAAGAAGGGCATGGAGGCCGCGCCGGCAGCCTGAGCCAGAATCGCCATCGGGGCGCTGAAAAGCTGCTTGGCATAGGCCATCAGCGAGACCGCGCCGTTGGTATTGGAAGCAAAATGGGCGATGATCCAGCCGTCGGCGCTCACCAGCGAAACGCCCACCATCAGCGGCAGCGAGAGCCGCACCCACTCGCGCAGTCCCTCGTCGTGCCAATCGAGCAGGAACCGGTAGCGGGTGCCGGCGCGCCGGGCGAAGATGGCGTTCAGCAGAAACGGCCCCAGAAACGCCCCGGCTACCGTGCCGATGGCCAGCGCGGAGACGCCCAGGCGGCGCACCAGCAGCAGGCCGCCCACAATGGTTCCCAGGTTGTAGATCAGCGGAGTCACGGCCTGCACGCTGAACTGCTTGCGCACCAGCAGCACCGCGCCAAAAACCCCGCCGGCAAAGAAGAACAACTGTGCCGGCAGCAGGATGCGCGTCAGTTTCACACACAGCGCAGCCTTTGTTGGATCGAAGCCGTTGAACCACCAGTGAACGTACCACGGGGCAAAAACTTCGCCCAGCAGAATCGCCGCGCCCAGCACCAGGTACATGCTGGTCAGAATCACCGACATCGAATGCTGCCCCTCCTCTTCGCGCCCGGTTTCGCGATACCGCGTGAGGATGGTGACAAAGGCGATCGAGGCCGCGCCGCCCACCAGAAAATAAGAGATCATGTCGGGCAGCACAAACGCGGCGTTGAATGCGTCCGCGTCCATGCCGCGGCCAAAGAGCCAGGCAATATATTTGACGCGCGCCAGCCCGATGATGCGCGACAGAAAGGCCGACGCCATCAGCACCAGGGTCGCCGTGAAGGCGGTATGCGCATACGATGGGCGCAGCAACCCCGCGGCGCGCGACCATCTGGTCCGCACCGGCGGGGCGGGGTCGGTTGAAGGGCTTCCTGCCACTGAAGTTGATTCTACCGGGATGGGTCCGGTTGGCCGGCGCAAAGAAGTCTTCAATTCACGCAAACGCTGGTGATTTGCGGCTGAAAAGATAAGGATATGGGAGCTTTCTGCAAGGAACTGGCCTTCGCTTTGCGAAAACAATCCGCTGCTTTCCCATGCGCGCAGCGCAGGCCCCACGTGCCGCGCGTCACTGCAAAAGAACGCGGTTCGCGGTAAATTTTCATTGGAGGCGATGCGATTCCGCGGTCAAATCGCGGTCAAATCGGACCGGTTGCCGGGAAGCTATTCCGTATCGGGACGGCCGCCTCACCTCGAACGGTTTCAAGCGCAGCCGACGAGATTGTTTTCTTCCCTTGGCCTACCCCGGGCGTGGCAGCCAGGTCTTTGACCGCTTGATTTTGTACCATCCGGGGTGCCCCAGGTCCGATTTTGGGACCTGGGATGGACAATCGCAAGGAACGGATTCAAGCGGTCAGAGTCCCAATCGGCGCAGAAGGCAGAGGTGGACGATGCACAGCGGCAACCAAGGAAATCTCTCCGGAAACTCTCTCCCCGGCGCAACTTCCGGGCCCGCCGACGATGCGCGCTTTCGCGTGGAAGCCAGGTTCTACCGCAAGCTTGAGAATCGTAGCGTCCGGTGCGAGTTGTGTCCGCGCGCATGCGCGGTGGCGGACGGAGAGCGCGGCGACTGCGGCGTGCGCGAAAATCGCGGCGGCGTCTTCTACTCGCTGGTCCACTCGCGGGTTTGCGCGGCGCACGTTGACCCGGTCGAAAAGAAGCCTATCTTTCACTATCTGCCGGGCACGGTCGCCTTTTCGCTGGCCACGGCCGGTTGCAACGTCCATTGCGAATTCTGCCAGAACTGGGAGATCTCGCAAGCGCGCCCCGAAGACGTTCCCGCCGAGTACATGCCGCCGCGGCGCGTCGCCGAACTGGCAAAGCAGCTTGGCTGCCCCACCATCGCATTCACCTACAGCGAGCCAGTGGTCTTCAGCGAATTTCTCATGGACACGGCCGATGCTGCCCATGAAGCCGGCATCCGTAGCCTCGTGGTCTCGAACGGCTTTATCGGGCGGGAGGCGCTGAAGACGGCCTACGGAAAGATGGACGCCGTCAAAATTGACCTGAAATCCTTCTCCGAGTCCTACTACCGCGATGTGGTCAAAGGCCGTCTGAAGCCGGTGCTCGAGTCCCTGGTTGCGCTCGCCGAAATGGGCAAATGGACGGAGATCGTCTACCTGGTGGCGCCCACGCTCAACGACAGCGAGGAGGAGTTCCGCGGCCTGGCGCGCTGGATCAAGGCCAATCTGGGCGCGGACGTGCCCCTGCACTTCACGCAGTTTCATCCCCAGTACCGGATGATGAATCTGCCCGTTACGCCGGTGTCCACCCTGGAGCGCGCCAAGGAGATTGCCGACGCCGAGGGGCTGCATTACGTCTATATTGGCAACGTCCCAGGTCACCCGGCGCAAAACACCTATTGCCCCCAATGCAAGCAAATGCTGGTGGAACGCGTGGGGTTCACCGCCGGCCGGACACTGATCCGCGAAGGCTGTTGCCCGTTTTGCCAGCAGCCGATTGCCGGCATCTGGCATCCCTGAAGGAGCCTCCGATGAAGTCGCGGTTTTGAAAGGGCACGACTTCAGTCGTGCCGCAAGGGCTGCAAAATCAATCGGGCTTTAGCCCCTGAGGGAAGGTTTTGAGACTTATTCAGTACATCCCTAACAGCCCGTGGTGAAAGTCAGGTTTTGAAAGGGCACGACTTTAGTCGTGCCGCAAATACCTGATTACAAACGACGGGCTTTAGCCCCTGAGGGAAGGTTTTCGGAATATTCGACTTTCACCACAGGCTGCTGATGCTACAGTTGCAGATCGTCTTTGCGGAGGGAGCAGGGGGCTTCAGCCCCCTGAAAAATTGCCGAAACAACGTGGCCTTTAGGCCCGGAACAGGGCAATCCGAAGCAAATTCAACTGTAGTACTAAGGCAAACCATGGAGGTTGTGCAAATGAGCATCGTCCTCGCTCAAGGCGCCGGTTGGCTGGCCGCGCCGCTCATGGCTTTTCTGGCGATTCCGCCCCTGGCGCACGCCGGCGTCTCCGATGCCGAGAAGGTGCGGCAAGCCGCGGTCGCCGGCAGCTTTTATCCCGCCGACCCGAAGACCCTTTCCGACATGATCGACGTCTTGCTGGCCCAGGCCTCCGGGCCACCGGTGAGCGATCCGATTCTTGCCGCCGTCGCACCGCACGCCGGCTATCCCTACTCCGGCCCCGTGGCCGCCTATACCTACGCCGCGCTGAAGGGGCGCGCATACAAGCGCGTGGTGGTGATTGCGCCGTCACACTTCGCGGCCTTCGACTTTACCTCCATTTACGAGGGAGACGCCTACGGGACGCCGCTGGGAAATGTGCCGGTGGACAAGGATTTCGCCCGCCAATTGGCCAGCATGAGCCCCACCATGCGGCTCTCCGGCCAGGGGCACGATCCCACCCCGGAGGGCGGCGAACATGCCATCGAGGTCCAGCTCCCGTGGCTGCAAACGGTGCTGGGAAATTTCGAGCTCGTGCCCATCGTCATGGGCAACCAGAGCTACGAGAGCAGCCGCGCGCTGGGAGTGGCGCTGGTAAAACTGATTGAAAAAGACGGCAAGCCGGGCGAAACTCTGGTTCTGGCCAGCTCCGACCTGTCGCACTACCACACCTACGACGACGCGGTGGCCATGGACCACAAAACGCTCAACGCCCTCGAAGCGTGGGACTACTTCAGCATGGCGCGCAACTTCCAGACCCGCACCTGGGAGGCCTGCGGCGGCGCGCCCATCGTGGCCGCCATGATCTACGCCGAGCGCCGCGGAGCCAACCAGGCGCGGGTGCTGCGGTACGCCAACTCCGGCGACGTGACCGGCGATCACGCGCGCGTGGTCGGATACAGCGCCGACGTTTTTGTCCAGGCTCCAGAGACAACGGCGACGGAGACCCCCTTCTCGCTCAGCGAGCGAGAAAAGACCGAGCTGCTCGCGCTGGCGCGCAAATCGGTCGAATACCTGATTGAAAACAACAAGGCGTATGAGCCGCCGGCAACCGCCAGCGCGGCGCTAAACCAGGAGCGCGGCGCTTTTGTGACGCTGCGCGAGCGCGGCGCGCTGCGCGGATGCATCGGCTACACCTCGGCGACCGAGCCGCTCTATCGAACCGTGCGCGACACGGCCACGCTGGCCGCCGTGCGCGATCCCCGCTTTCCGCCGGTCACGGCATCGGATCTGCCGCACCTCGAATACGAAATCTCCGTGTTGTCGCCTCTGCGCCGCGTGACCAACATCGAACAAATCAGGATTGGCGAGCACGGTTTGCTGATCAAAAACGGTTCTAAAGAAGGGCTTCTTCTGCCGCAGGTTCCGGTGGAGCAGAAATGGGACCGGCAAACCTTCCTCGAACAGACCTGCGTCAAGGCGCGGCTCAGCCCCGGATGCTGGAAAGATGAGGATACGGATATCTTCAGTTTCACCGCGGTGGTCTTCGGCGAACATCAGCCTTGAAAGCCTGCGCGGCGTTTAAAAAGGCGAAACTCCGAAGCGATCCACGCCAAGCCGTTGCTCGCCTTGAAAGGCAGGTCCGCAAGATAAGTCTTTCCGAATCAATGCGATCATTGCAGAGAGAAAAAATACGCAAGCTCGGAGCCATCGGAGCCTATGCGGCGAAGATTGGCCTTTTCCATGCAGATACTTGATTCCAATAAGGATATTCTCCATCGGATGCTTCCTTGGTGGGTCATTTTCATCGGCTCGATCGCACCCCAAAACAGCGCATGATCGGAAGTTAACATTTTCGATATTTCAGCTCCAAAAACTTTATGTTCGGAAACCATAAGTCGCAAAGAATACGCGATCTTAATGCAAAAATGCACGTGACGTACATCACAGCGATGCGGATTTGCGAGGCCGAGAATAGTTTCGGTTTGCGGGGAGAAATCCCCACAAACCCCGGTGAAACGGTTTTTCGGGCGCGCAGGAGAAGCCGGGACGTTGGCTGAAGGCTGGCCGCACACGCGACGCAATGAGGACGCGCGGCCCATGCGAATGCCGGCGCGGAGGAAACGGAAGATGAACTGGCGCGAACAGTATCGCAGCAAGTCGATGGACGCCGCGCAGGCGCTCAGGGCGGTTCGTTCCGGCGACCGCGTCTGGATTCAGTCCGGATGCGGCACCCCGTCGACGCTGGTGGATGCACTGGTGGCCCATGCCCCCGAAGTGCGCGATGTCGAGATCGTGCACATGAAGACGTTGGGCGAAGCGGTGTATACCCGGCCTGAATACAAGGGAATCTTTCGTCATCGCGGCCTGTTTCTGGGCGACAACGTGCGCGAGGCGGTGGTGGCCGGACGCGCCGACTACACGCCCATCTTCCTGAGCGAGATTGAAGGTTTGTTTTTGAGCGGCGCACTGCCCCTGGACGTTGTCCTGATGCAGGTTTCGCCGCCGGACGATCACGGATTCGTGACCCTGGGAACGACGGTCGACTGCACCTTGAACGCATTCCGTTGCGCCCGGATCACCATCGCCGAAGTGAATGACCGGATGCCGCGCACCTATGGAGAAACAGCCATTCACGTGAGCCGCATCTCCGCGCTGGTAGAGACCTCCAGGCCGCTCGAGGAGTTGCACGCCGAGCCGGCGACCGAAGTGCATCGCCGGGTGGCGGAAAATGTGGCCACGCTGATTCCCGACGGAGCGACGCTGCAGACCGGCATTGGCGGGATTCCCGACGCGGTGCTGGCTTGCCTGGGAGACAGGCGCGATCTGGGGATTCACAGCGAGCTGGTCGGCGACGGGGTGATCGAGTTAATGGAGTCCGGGGTGCTCAACGGAGAGCGCAAGTCGATCCACCGCGGCAAGGCGGTGCTGTCGTTCGTGCTCGGATCGCAGCGGATCATCGATTACATCCATGAAAACCCAGCCTTCGAGTTTCGCCCCATCTCCTATACGAACGATCCGTTCGTGGTGGCGCAGAACGACCGGATGGTGGCCATCAACGCGGCGCTGCAGGTGGATTTGACGGGCCAGGTTTGCTCGGACTCGCTGGGTACCAAGCCGTACAGCGGATTTGGCGGTCAGGTGGACTTCATTCGCGGAGCGGCGCGTTCCAAGGGCGGCGTGCCGATCATCGTGCTGCCGGCGACGGCGCGGCACGGCGCGGTATCTCGGATTGTGCCCATGCTGGAGCCGGGCGCGGGCGTGGTCACCTCGCGCGCCGACGTGCATTACGTGGTCACCGAGCACGGCATCGCGTACCTGCACGGAAAGACGCTGCGCGAGCGGGCGGAGGCGCTCATCGAGCTTGCCGATCCGCGGTTCAGGGCGGAGTTGGAAGATTTTGCGGTACGCTCGCATTATATGGAGCGCAATTGCACGGCAGCCGTGCTGGCCTGATGGCTCGCGGATTGCCGGACCGGACGCGGATTGCCGGACCGGACGCGGATTGCCGTAGAGGAGCAAAAATGAATGAAGCCGGAAAGAAGGACCGTGGCTTGCTGCGGGTGGACGTGAACGAGTGCAAGGGTTGCGGGCTGTGCGTGGAGGCGTGTCCGCCCAAGGTAATCGGCCTGAGCGAGCAGTTGAATCACTACGGCTATCGCACGGCGACCTATGCCGGCGCGGGCTGCACGGGCTGCGGAATCTGCTTCATGGTATGCCCCGAGCCGGGAGCGATTACTGTCTTGCGCCTGGCGCTTCGTCCGGCCGCTGAAGGACAGATCGCCCAATCGGGCCTGGGGGGTGAGATTCCATGCGCAAGCAACTGATGAAGGGCAATGAAGCCGTGGTGAAGAGCGCGATTCTGGCCGGATGCCGCGCGTTTTACGGATATCCGATCACCCCCGCCACCGAGATTACCGAGGCCGCGGCGCGTTACATGGAGCCGGCGGGCGGAGTGTTTCTGCAGGCCGAGAGCGAGGTCGCTTCCATCAACATGCTCTACGGCGCGGCCTCGGCCGGCGTGCGCTGCATGACCGCGTCGAGCGGGCCCGGGATCAGCCTGATGCAGGAAGGCATCAGCTATCTGGCCGGCGCCGAGCTGCCCTGCGTCATCGCCGACATCACCCGCGGCGGGCCGGGGTTGGGCAACATCTCCTCCGAGCAGAGCGACTATCACCAGGTGGTGAAGGGCGGCGGCCACGGCAACTACCGGACCATCGTTCTGGCCCCCGATTCCGTCCAGGAGATGGCGGATTTGACCGCGCTGGCCTTCGAGCTGGCCGACCGCTATCGCAACCCCGTGGTGCTGTTGGCCGATGGATTCATCGGGCAGATGATGGAGCCGGTCGAGTTTTCGCAGACCGCCGTCGCGCCCCGGCTGCCCGAGTGGGCCGTGGCGGGCACCAAAGAGACGCGCCCCAACGTCATCACTTCGATGCATCTGGATAACGATGCGCTGGAGGCGCACCAGGGCCATCTGGAGGAGAAGTATCGCCGCGCCCGCGAGGCCGAGGTGCGCGTCGAACAGTGGCAGACCGACGACGCGGAGATCGTGCTGGTGGGCTACGGAATCGTGGCTCGGATTTTGAAGGCCGTGGCCGCCGAAGCCCGCGCCGCCGGGCTGAAGGTGGGCGTACTGCGGCCGATTACCCTCTACCCGTTTCCAACCCCGCAGTTTGAGCGCCTGGCCAAGAGCGCAAAGGTCTTCGTGGTGGTGGAAATGAGCAACGGCCAGATGGTGGAGGATGTGCGGCTGGCGGTGAACGGGGCCCGCCCTGTCGAGTTTTTCAGCCGCGTGGGCGGAAATGTGCCGTCGCACGAAGAGGTTCTCGCGATTGTGCACGAACAGGCGCGTCGAATCCTGTCAGCAACCCAACTTGGAGAGGAGCGGGTGCCCAATGTCTAACGAGATGGTTTCCGAATACGAAATATTGCACGCCCGGCCCGAGGCCTTTTACGAGTGCTTCGAGCGCAAGGACGAGTTGCAGCACCAGACGCACTATTGCCCGGGGTGCGGACACGGCATCGTGCACAAGATGCTGGCGCGGGCGATCGACGAGCTGGGCATCCAGGACCGAACGATCCTGATCAGCCCGGTGGGCTGCTCCGTGATGGCCTATGAGTACTTCGACGTGGGCAACGTGCAGGTCGCCCACGGGCGCGCGCCGGCGGTAGCCACGGCCATCAAGCGGAGCCGGCCGGAGAGCATTCTCATCAGCTACCAGGGCGACGGCGATCTGTCGTCGATCGGCACCGCGGAGATCGTTCACGCGGCCAATCGCGGCGAAAATTTCACGGTCATCTTCGTGAACAACGGCATCTACAGCATGACCGGCGGTCAGATGGCGCCGACCACCCCGCTCGAGCAGAAGACCGCGACCACTCCCTTCGGACGAAGCGCGCGGAACGACGGCTATCCGCTGCACATGAGCGAGATGCTGGCGACCCTCGAGGCCCCGGTCTACATCGAGCGCGTGGGCCTGGGAGACAACAAGCAGATCGCGCAGGCCACGCGGGCCGTGCGCCGGGCGCTCGAAAACCAGGTGAATGGGCTGGGCTTCTCGCTGATCGAGGTGCTGGCTCCCTGCCCGACGATCTTCAAGATGAATCCGGTGGAAGCGCAGCACTGGGTGCGGGATGTGCTGGCGAAGATCTTCCCGCTCAAGGTGATCGTCGATCGCACCAAAGAGGCGCAGCCGCGGCAGTTGCCCCAGGCCGCGCCGGCCCTTGACCGGATTCCGCATATTCTCGGCGTGGACAACGACAGCCTGCCGGAAGGCAATCCGGTGGGGCACGATAAGACGGCGCCGGAACTGGATCTTCGCGTGCGCGTGGCCGGCTTTGGCGGACAGGGAGTGCTGCTGCTGGGCGAGGTGCTGGCCGAGGCCGGGCTCGATGCCGGGCTCGAGGTTTCCTGGCTGCCGTCCTATGGGCCGGAGATGCGCTCGGGCACTTCCAACTGCCATGTGCGCCTGTCCAGGCAGCCGATCGACTCGCCCCTGGTGACCAATCCCAATGTGCTGGTGGCCATGAACGAGCCATCGCTCAGGAAGTTCTTCGAGAGCGTGCCCGCGGGGGGATGGATTTTCTATAACGGCGATGCGTTCCCGGACGACTGCCGGCGGGAAAATGTTCACGTGCTGGCGCATTCCTTCACACGCGCGGCCGATGAGCTGGGCGATGCGCGGGCGTGCAACATGGTGATGCTGGGCGCCCTTCTCGAAAACACCGGCATCCTCCGGGATGCGAACATCGACGCGGCATTCAAGCGGCTGGTGAAGAGCCCTCGCTGGATGGAGTTGAACGGGCGCGCTCTCGCCTGTGGCCGCAAGCTTTACCAGGAGGCGGGCCAGGGGGCGTGTCAGGAGGTTTGTCATGCGTGCTGATGGAGATCCGAATCTGATTGTGTATTTCAACGGGCAATATATTCCCCTGGCCGAGGCGCGCGTGGGAATTCTGACTCATGCCCTGCATTACGGCACGGGCGTCTTTGAAGGGATTCGAGCCCACTGGGACGAAGCACAGCAGGAACTTTTCGTGATGCGCCCCCTCGAGCATTTTGAGCGCTGGAAGCAGAATTGCGGCATTCTGCGGATCGAAGTGCCGCCCTCGGCCGATGAGCTGTGCGCCATCGCGCTCGAACTGATGCGCCGGAATGATCTGCGGACCAATGTCTACGTCCGGCCCCTGGCCTATAAGTGCGCGGAGCGGATCGGCGTGGCCTTCGACGATCAGGATGCCTTTGCGCTGATCGCCCTGCCTTTCGGCGATTATCTGGCCACCGGCCGCGGGCTGCGCGCCGGCGTCAGCTCCTGGCGGCGCATCGACGACAATGCGATTCCCGCGCGGGCCAAGATCTGCGGGGCCTACGTGAACAGCGCGCTGGCCAGCGACGAGGCTCGCCGCGGCGGATTTGACGAGGCCATCTTTCTGAACGAGGCCGGTCATGTGGCGGAAGGCTCGTCGTGCAACCTCTTCATGGTGCGCAAGGGCAAGCTGATCACCCCGTCGGTGACGGAAAACGTGCTCGAGGGCATCACCCGCGACGCGGTCATGGAGTTGGCGCGGCGGGAACTGGGCGTGGAGGTTGTGGAGCGGCCCATCGACCGCAGCGAGCTTTACATTGCGGACGAATTGTTCTTCACCGGAACCGCGGTGGGCGTTGCCCCGGTGGTCGAAGTCGATCATCGCCCGGTAAAAGACGGTGCCATCGGCGCGGTCACGCGCGAACTGCAACAGTTGTACTTCGATGCGACACGCGGACATTTGCAGACTTACTGGAATTGGCTGACGCCGGTCTACCAGACGCGAATGAAAGACGAGCAGAACCAGAGTTCTCCGGCTGAAGTGAGCGCCGGTTGAGCCGTTGATCCTGTCGAAAGCGCCTGGTGGCTCGCTTCCGCTATAGCAAAACCAGAGTAGCTGTACCCAGAGGCTATAGCTCAAAGTGGCTTTTTCCTCAAGAAAAAGCCACCTCGCATACGTTCCGCGAAGGCACGTTTACTCTGGTTTTGCTCTAAGGAGGAAGAAAAAGATGACCACAACAAGACGTGCAGACAACGCCTACGACGTTGCGCTGGAGAATTTTGATACAGCGGCGAACGCGCTTGGGCTCAACAACGACATTCGGGAAGTCATCCGGTATCCCGAGCGGATTCTGACCGTAACCGTGCCGGTGCGCATGGAAGACGGGCACATCCACCGCTTTGAAGGCCACCGCGTGCAGCACAGCACGGCGCGCGGACCGGCCAAGGGCGGCATCCGCTTCCACCCCCAGGTCACGCTGGACGAAGTGAAGGCTCTGGCCACCTGGATGACGTGGAAGTGCGCCGTCATGAACATTCCCTTTGGCGGCGCCAAGGGCGGGATCACCTGCGATCCGAAGCACATGACGCCCGGCGAGCTGGAGCGCATGACGCGGCGCTACACGGCCGGCATTCTTCCCATCATCGGACCGAAACAGGACATTCCCGCGCCGGATGTGTACACGAATTCACAGACTATGTCGTGGATCATGGACACCTACAGCATGACCAAGGGCTATCCGATTCCAGGCGTGGTGACCGGAAAGCCGATCGCCCTGGGCGGATCGCTGGGGCGCAACGACGCCACCGCGCGCGGAGCCTTCTACACCATCGAGCACGCCTGCGCCCATCTGAAGATCCAGATGAAAGGCGCCAGGGTCGTGGTGCAGGGCTTCGGAAACGCCGGCTCGTTTGCGGCCGACCTGCTGCACAAGGCCGGGGCCAAGGTGATCGCGGCGAGCGATTCGACTGGCTGCGTCTCGAACAAGAACGGCTTGGACATTCCAGCGCTGATCCTTCACAAAGAGTCCACCGGGCGCGTGGCGGAGTTCAAGGGGAGCGAGGCCATCACCCCGGACCAGTTGTTGGCCATGGAGTGCGAGATCCTGGTGCCGGCGGCTCTCGAGAACTCCATCCACGCCGACAACGCAAAAGCGGTGCAGACGAAGATCATCGCCGAGGCGGCCAACGGACCGATCACCCCGGCGGCGGACAGAGTTCTGGAAGCCAAAGGCGTATTCGTGATTCCCGACATCCTCTGCAACGCGGGCGGCGTCACCGTCTCCTACTTCGAGTGGGTGCAGGACGAGCAGCACTTGTTCTGGGACGCGCAGGATGTCTACAGCCGCCTGGAGCGCGTCATGAAAACCTCCTTCGCCGATGTGCTGAAGATCCATCGGGACCACAAGGTTCCCATGCGCATCGCGGCCAACATGCTGGGCATTGGGCGCGTGGCCGAGGCCGTGAGGCTCCGCGGCGTCTATCCATAGCCCGCACGAAGCGCAAGGGAGAAGGCCCTGCCTGCGCGGGAATCTTTCCTGGCGACGCGTTGTTGGCTGCAACAGCGCGCCGCTTCTCTTGTTTTGAACAGAAAGTGGGTTGAAGCCCGGAAAACTCGGAACCGCTTTCGTGTAGAGAACGCCGGCAGCTCCCATGCTCGTCGCGTGCCTCCACAGAGCAAATTCGCTTTTGGGTGTAGAGCTGTTTTGAAAGGGAACGGCTTCAGCCGTGCCGCAAAGTACAGCAAAATCAGCGGGCTCTAGCCCCTGAGGGATGCTTTTCCCTCTATATCAATAGGAAATTTGCTCTAAGTTGAGCAGCGCCCAGAAAGTTCGAGAAACAGCGTCTTCCGCCTCTCTGCCGCCTCTGGCGGAAAACCTTGCGGAAAATCCGGATTTTGAGCCCGCGAAGAAGACGATTCGCATAACTTTTCTGCTCTAATCAAAGAAGGACGCTGAATCTCAAATTTTGAGCGGCAGCCTACCTCGCACTTCTAGGATGGTTTGTTTGCGCTTTGTCGCCGCTCTTCTTCTTTCAGGTCTGGCCATCTGCAATTGCCGCGCCCAGCCGGTGCAGTTGCCAGACGCTCCTCAACCGTCGGCCAGCCTTCAGGCAGCCAGCGATTCTCAGCCCGATTCCGGCGCATATTCTTCCTCAACCGATCGATCCGATCCACCCGAGCTGGCTTTTTCTTCAGAGTTAGAGCAAACCGTCCAGCCTGCTCAGAACGCCGGCCAAAGCGGCCTGCGCCGCCAGCCCAGCTCCGATGTTCCTCTCGACGCCAACGGCAATCCCATCCCCATCGAGCGGCAGCAACCGCGGCGCATCCTCGGCTTCATGCCCAACTTCCGCTCCGTCTCCGGCGGAGCCGTGGCTCACCCGCCCGGCTGGAAGTACAGCTTTACCATCGCTACCCGTCAGGCCACGGATTATTCCTCTTTCATCTTTCTTGGTCTTACTTCGGCCACTGCCGAAGGCATCAACGAGCACCCCGTCCTCGGCAAGGGCATGGACGGCTTTTACGCCTATACCTGGCGCGGCTTCCTCGACAAGACCGACGGCACCTATCTTTCTGCATGGCTGCTGCCCAGCATCCTCCACGAGGACACCCGCTATTACGCGCTCGGAGACGGCCACAGCATCACTACCCGCGCTCTCTACGTGATCAGCCGGCAGGCCGTGGCCCGGACCTATAACGGTAGCCAGACGCCTAACGTCGCCGGACTCGGCGGCAAGGTCCTCACCCAGGTGATCTCCCGCTACTATTACCCCTCTGGCGCGACCAGCTTCAGCGTCCTCGCCACCAAGTTCGGCTACTCCGCCATGCGCGATATAGGGTTTTCTACCATTCGCGAGTTCTATCCCGATATTGCCGCGCACTATATCCGCAAGCACCGCGAAAAGGAAGTCAAACGCGCCGCACAGACCGGCGCTTCCACCCCGTAACAGCCTGTGGTGAAAGTCTAAATTCCTTTTCCGCGGTTTCTCAGTCTTTGCCCTTGGACGTAAACTTGGACAGGATAAACTCCTGAACCAGGTTCGAGATCATGCGCTCGCTGGTATTGGTCGTGAAACTTGAGATGAACAGCCCCATGCCGCGATTCGACTCCGGATAGTAGGTGTTCGAGAGCGCCGCCGAGGCCAGGTCGCCGCCTACTGTCGAGTAGTTCGGCTCCCGCCGTCCGTTGTCTCCCCGGCAGATAAAGGCGCTGGCCAGCGCATGGAGAGCGCGCGATTTCTTGGTCCCCGTACCCTGGTAGAAATAGCGCGGATCCTGGTGCAGAAGCGAGGGCAGGATGGCTCCACCGACCAGCAGGTCGGAAAAACTGTCGGCTGTGACTGCGCCAACCCGCTGACCGTAACCGGTTGCATTATCAATGTAGTTGGGGGTAGAGGCCGCTTGGTCGATCCCGGCAAGGAAAGCGATACCGGCGAAGGTCACCGGATCGACGGAGACTCGGAGAGCCATCTGGAACTTCAGCTTTGTGGTGAGCGGCACGGGGTTGGGATCGTAGGTGACATAAAAATTGGGGATGATGCCGAAAATGCGCTGCTGCTCCTCCACCTTGACCTGCTCGACGGCGATCTGCCGCGAAGAAGCGGTCACAGTCACCGAGGTCGTCGCTCCCGCGATCTGGAGCTGGATATTTGTGAGGAATTCGAATTGGCCCTGGGTGAGGGTGACGGTGGGAGAGGTCCAGTTGACAAACCCGTTGGCGCTCAGGATGACGTGATAGGGCGTTCCCGGCTTGAGATTGCCGAAGTCAAAGGAGCCATTGCTGTTGGCCACCACCGAGCGTCGATCTTGGGGGGAAGGGCCTTCGAGAACGACGGTAGCGCCAGGAATAATGTCGTTGTTCTGGTCAGTTGCGGTGCCGCTGATGCTTCCCGACTGCGGGCTGGAGGAGGAATTCTGCTGCGAGGCCGCGGCCGTGGAACTGGAGCTTCCCTGGGCAGCCTCACTTGAGCCGGATGCAGAAGGTTGCGCGGGCGGATCGACTGCGGCAACTGCAAACTGCGGCTGAGGCGCCTCGGCTGCTGCCGTCTGGACGGAGGCGGATTGCTGCTGAGCAGAAAGTTGAAGGGGAAGCGCCAGCAGGCCAAAGCCAGCCGCCAGCGCCGCGGGAAAAATAAAAAAAACTAAACGCATTGGTTCACCGATCGCAAAGTCTGTACCCGCCCGGGCGGCTCCGATCAGGAGATTGTGAGCCGGACCAAAAGAGCCAGACGAAAAGTGGCGCGCTCGGTGCTACGCTGACAGAAGCAGGCGCACTCCCAAGCAGCGTTTCGTCGCGCAAATGAAGTTCTGAAGTTCTCAGTATATTAGACGCGACTTGCTGCTCTGCGGGCGCAGAGAATTCCCCCACCGCGGCCTCTGGTCCCTGATTGTACCGTCTACGCCAGGACGATTCCCTTCTTGGCACGGATCTCTCATTGAATTCTGGCCGATTCTCCCCGGCGCATGCGCAAGAAGGCCGCACTCAAGCCGCACCCGCTTATCCAATTCCACAGTTCCACCCAGCGCCGGAAGCTGCCCGCGGAGTACCCTGGAATTTTCGGAATTCATGGAAGCCGAAGCCTCACCCTCAAGTGGCTTTTCCTCAAAAAAGCCACCTTGCAATGCACTCAAAAGGGCCGCTTCCATTCCGAAAATGCTCTGACTAAATCTCCTTCACGCCATCCACAAACGCCTTCAGCTTCCGTGAGCGCGAAGGGTGGCGCAGCTTCCGCAGAGCCTTGGCTTCGATCTGGCGGATGCGCTCGCGGGTCACCTGGAAGCTCTGTCCGACTTCTTCCAGCGTGTGCTCGGAGCCGTCTTCGAGGCCGAAACGCATCTTGATGACCCGCTCCTCGCGCGGCGTGAGCGTGCGCAGCACCTGCGAGGTGTACTCCTTCAGGTTCACGCTGATGACTGCCTCGGAGGGCGAAATCGCCTGCCGGTCCTCGATGAAGTCGCCCAGGTGCGAGTCTTCCTCTTCGCCGATGGGCGTCTCGAGCGAGATCGGCTCCTGCGCAATCTTCAGCACCTTGCGCACCTTGGCCACGGGAATGTCCATGCGGCGGGCGATCTCCTCGCTCGATGGCTCGCGGCCCAACTCCTGCACCAGCTGGCGGCTGGAGCGGATCAGCTTGTTGATGGTCTCGATCATGTGCACCGGGATGCGGATCGTCCGCGCCTGATCGGCGATGGCGCGGGTAATGGCCTGGCGAATCCACCACGTGGCGTAGGTCGAAAACTTGTAGCCGCGGCGGTATTCGAACTTGTCCACCGCCTTCATCAGGCCGATATTGCCCTCCTGAATCAGGTCCAGAAACTGCAATCCGCGGTTGGTGTACTTTTTGGCGATGGAAACAACGAGTCTCAGGTTGGCTTCGATCAGTTCTCTCTTGGCCTGCTCGGCGTCCATATCGCCCTGGATCATCTCGCGCTGCGTGCGCTTCAGCTCGGCAATCAGGACTCCCGCCTCGGCCTCGATCTTTTCCAGGTCGGTCTTGCAGTTCTTCTGCTGGCGGCGGTACTCCTTTTTCAGTTCATCGCTCTTCGAAGCCTCGTACTTCTGGTCCAGAGAGCGAATCTGCCGCTCCAGCGTGCGCATCGTGTCCACGGTCTTGTTGACCTTGTCCAGCAGCCGCTTGCGCTCGAGCGGCGTGTACTTCAGTTCCCTCACAATGCGCGAGACAAGAACCTTTTCGCGCGCAATCAGCCAGAGGGTGTGGCGCGCGGCCGAGGCCTTGGCCTTGACCACGTTGGGCGCGATCTGCTTTTCTTCGAGCTTGGCGATATTCTTCTGGTGCTTCAGCAGCGCGTCGATGCGGGCCACGGTCGCCTTCACGCGGGTCTGCACCACCTCCTCGGTGAGCTCCTCCTCGTCGAAGATCACCACTTCCTTGATGTTGCGCACACCGCGCCGCAAATCCTCGCCCAGCGCCGAAACCTCGCGGATCACAATCGGCGAGCGCGAAATGGCCTTGAGCACCCGCGTCTGGCCGCGCTCGATCCGCTTGGCAATCTCCACCTCGCCCTCGCGCGTCAACAGCGGAACCGTGCCCATCTCGCGCAGGTACATGCGCACCGGGTCATTGGTCTTTTCCAGGGTTCCCGGCGTCAGGTCCAGCTCGACGTCCTCGCCCTCTTCCGCCTCAAAGTCCTTGTCGCCGCCGAACTTGGGGCCGTCCAGAAGGTCGATGCCCTGGGTTCCGATGGTGGTGATCAGGTCGTCCAGATCGTCCGGCGAAGCGCCCATCTCATCCGGCAGCATGTCGTTTACATCGCCGTAGGTGAGGTAGCCCTTTTCCTTGCCCACTTCGATCAGGGCGTCGATGTCATGACCATGGTCATGATCGTGATCGTGTTCGTGTCCAAACTTGTCGTCCATCGCCAAAATATTCCTGCTCTCTTGCGCAAGGCAGATTCTGCACCGTCTTGCGCGCCGGTGCTCAGCCCGGTCCAGTGCGCGAAAAAGAAATCTCCGGGCGATATCCCGGCGCGCGCGGACACAGACCTGCGGTCATCCGCATCAAAAGAAGCGGCTTCATGGGTTTACTCGGAACAGGATGACAAGCGCTTCAGGTTTCACCTGGGTCGCCCGCGAGCCGCGGCTCATGGTTGGGGCAAAGGTGCGCACATCCTCACAGAGATCAATAGATTACCACAAGCAATCTTAGTTCACCCAATGAAAAATCCTGGGGGACGGCAGGGCTTCCGCCAGCTTCTCGGCAGCCAGGTTCGCATTCAGGTCAGATTTTTCTGACTCTCGCCCGGTCTGTTTCCTGTAAATTAGACGCAAAACAGACCGATTCGACGCAGGAATCCTCTCGTTCCGGCCGCAATCCAGCCAGCCTGGGTGGGAGCCTAGCCCGCCTGCGGATTCGGATTATTGTGCAACTGCCGCAGCGCCCGGCGTCGTCACCCGCAGTCCGCATCAGCAGGACGCAGGCTCCTCAAAGAGGACTGCGGCGTCTCTTTTCCCGTGGAGAATAGCGACAATCTGCAATGGCTTGGTGTCGGGGCGATAAACCACGATGAAGTTGGGGAACCGGGTCACCACCCAAAACCGGACCGGCAGGGGTGTAATCTCGCTACGCTTGGAGCCAATCAGGGGGTTTCTGGAAAGGCGGTTACATGCCGATAAAATAGCTGATTCCACGCGGTTTGCCGCGCCCACATTGTCCTCCGCAATATACTCCCAGATATCGCCAAGATCGCGGATGGCCCGCGGGGTAAACTGAAAAGGCGAGGGCATTTCTCAGGCAATTCGCCGATTTGCACGACGGTCCTTGAGAATATGGAGCGCTTGCTCAGCATCCACAAGCTCAGCGCGTTCGGCCTGCGCGAAGCCCTCTTCGATCTGGGCGGCGATGGCCTCCGTGTCGGCCAGCCACCAGTCCTCATTCCGATATTGCTCCTGAATGAAGGCAAAGGCCTGATCGAGCACCTCTTCGGGGCTCATGCCGGACTGGGCAGCCCGGTCGAGCACTTTCTGTTGTGCGGGCTTGAGTTCGAGAATCATGGCGCGCTCCCTTGTGCCGCGGAGGAACCTATGGGCTGGATTATACCGATTCTCCAGGCTGGTGCAACTGCCGCAGCGCCCGGTCCAGTTCCAGCTTCTGCTGGGTCAGCAGAGCCAGTTCCGTAGAATCGCCACGGCGCTCGGCCTCGGCGATCTCGGCGCGCAGCCCGCGCAGCCGGTGTTCGATGGCCCGCTCGTGAATCTCCTGAATGGCGCTCTGGACTTCACCCTCCTCGGGCGGCTTCGTCTCGGCCAGCAGCGCCTCGGCCAGCAAAGCCCGCTGCGCTTCGTCCTCGACCACTTCCATGGGGTCGCGCGATTGCCGGCAGGCGAGCAATTGCAAGGCCGCAAAGCTGCCAAGATGTTCAAACCAGCCTGGTTGCTCCTCCAGCGCCTGGGCGGCGAGCCCCCGCGAGCGCTCGAACTCCGGATCGTCGATGGCCAACGCCCGCAGCAAGACCCGCTCCACCTCAGTAAGCGCCGTGGCCCGCGTCTCGATGCGGTCCCGCCGCCGCAGCGCCGCCTGCCGCAGTTCTTCCCGGAGCACGGCCGAGTCGATGCCCAGCTTCTGCGCGGCATCGGCTGCAAACTGGTCCCGCGCCAGCTTTTCCGGCATCCGGCGGATGTGCGGCAGAAGGAAGTTCATGGCCTTTACCTTCTGCTCGGCGCTGGCCCCCGGAAACGCCGTCCGCGCCCGCTCGATCAGGTAATCGGCCTGACGCCGCGCCCCGCGCAGGGCCGCCGTGTAAGCCTCCAGACCCCGTTCGCGGATGAAGCGATCCGGGTCGAGGCCGTCGTCGAGGGTGACGATCTTCAGATTGAAGCCCTCCTCGGTGAGCAGCGCAATGGACTTTTCCGCGGCGTTCGAGCCGGCGGCGTCGGGGTCGAAGTTGACCACCACCTGCGAGGTGTGGCGCTTCAGAATCGCCACCTGCTGCTCGGTAAAGGCCGTCCCGCTGGTCGCGATCACGTTCTCGATCCCGCGCAAATAGACCGAGATGCAGTCCATCTGACCCTCGACCAGCAGGGCAAACTCATGCCGGCGGATCGACTGGCGCGCCTTGTCCAGATTGAACAGGACGAGACTCTTGGAATAAAGTGGCGTCTCCGGCGAGTTGATGTACTTTGCGCCCGCCTTGTCGCCCGTTTCGAGCGTCCGCGCCGTGAAGGCGATCACCCGCCCGCTCTCGTTCGAAATCGGAAACATCACCCGCTTGCGAAAACGGTCGTAGATCGGCCCTTGCGAGCCGTCCCCCTGCTCCTTCGAGCTGAAAAGGCCGGAGGCGCGCAGCGTTTCCTCGTCGGCCATCGCGCGCAGCCGGTCGCGCAGGGCGTTGAAGCTGTCCGGCGCATAGCCGATGCGGAATTTCGCGATCCCCTCCGGCGTCAGCCCGCGTCCGGCCAGGTATTCGCGCGCCACGGCCCCTTCCGGTGAGCGCAACTGCTCCTCGAACCACGCCGTCGCCGTCTCGTGCAGTTCCAGCAGCTTGGCCCGCAGCCGTGCTCCGGCGGCCTCTTCCGGCGAGGAAAACTCCCGCTTGGGCAGCGGAATTCCGCACTTGCCCGCCACAATCCGCACCGCCTCGGGAAAGCCCACATTCTCTATCTTGGCCACGAAGCTGAACACGTCTCCCGAAGCCTGGCAGCCGAAACAGTGGTAAAACTGGCGCACCGCATGAACGGAAAACGACGGCGATTTTTCCTTGTGAAACGGGCAAAGCCCCTGGTAGTTTTGCGCGCCGGATTTGCGCAGGCGGATGTAGCCCTCGATCACCTTGACGATGTCGGCCTGCTGCTTCACGGTCTGGGCAAAATCGCTCATGGGAGTTCCTTCTTGAGAATAAGCCTTCAGCATCCGCCAGCACCTTTGGAAAACGCGCCTGAATCTCTCCGCCGTGACAACCATAGAGGCAGTCGACTAAAATTCCACGCAACCAAATTAGCGGCCAATGGGATGCAGTGAAGCGGAGTGTCCCGTGCGGGGCAAGGAGGATTCCTGCCGGTCTCAGCCGTCCGGCGTGCTTTGCTTCGCAGAAAGCAGGAGAACGTATATGCGAATTATTGCTGTGATCTTGGCGGGGGTTTTGGCCTCCGCTACCGCGCTGGCGCAACAGAGCGTGCCGCCTCCGCCTCAACCTGCTGTTGATGCACCGGCAAACGCCGAGGTTATGAAGTTGTTGCGGTCAGGAATGTCGGAGAGAGTGATCCTGCATCTCATTTCCGCAACCCCCGGCAAGTTCGATACCTCTCCCGATGCGCTGACCGCGCTCAAACAGTCCGGCGCCAGCGAAGCCGAACTCAGCGCAATACTGGCCCAGGGCGCGGCGCCCACCTATCCGCCTGCTGCCGGCGCGCCAACCACCAACGGCCCGACGCTCGAAGTCACCATGAAGTTCATTCAGGACAAGCTCGGCGAGGTGGGCACGGTGAACTTCGCCGGATACGTCCATGACTCGGCCGACAACACAGATGGGGTGCAAAAGTTCCGTTCCACGACCAGCGACATCGTCGCCAATCCGGGCGCTTGCTCCCTCAGCTACCATCGCCTCGTCTTCAATAACGGCAGAAAAGAACACAACGAGAATGTCCTCATCAACCTGCGAGACGTGCAAAGCGTCGCTGTGCTGCCCGATGAGCAGGACTGGCAGATGTACCTGGTGAAAACCGGGGACACCACCAAAACAGTCAAGGACGTTCCGGATATTTATGTCTTGAACATCAAGCTGCCCAGGGGCGTTGACTACTCCATTCGCTTCTATGAGCAGGGGATGGCCGACCGCGTAGCCAAGGCGTTGGTTCATGCGGTGGAGTTATGCGGAGGCGGCAGCAGCAGCCAGCAAGAACCCTTTTGAAATCAAGCGATTCTAAGCACCACCAGATGACCAAATGGACAGGAAATCTTTCAAAAGCTGGACCTGTCGAAAAATACCTGTTGCAACGAATATCTCCCTCGTGCATCCAATCTACTGTAAGGCACAAGGAGGTTCCCTATGTCGCTTCGCCCCGTGAAGCAGATTCTTTCCACCAAACCCACCCTCGAAGGAGCGGGTGTGCGCTTGCAGCGCGCCTTCGGCTTTGGAAAAACCGCGGAGTTCGATCCTTTCCTGTTGCTGGACGATTTCCGCAGCGACAATCCGGCCGATTACTTGGCCGGTTTTCCCTGGCATCCCCACCGGGGAATTGAAACTATCACTTACGTGCTGGCCGGCGAGGTATCCCATGGCGACAGCCTGGGCAACAAGGGCCGCATGACCGCCGGCGATGTGCAATGGATGACCGCCGGCAGCGGGATATTACATCAGGAGATGCCCGCAGGTGACGCGCAGGGCCGCATGCACGGCTTTCAGCTCTGGGCGAATCTGCCCGCCTCGCTGAAGATGACCGACCCGCGCTACCAGGACATTCCGTCGAGCGCCATTCCGGAAGTGACCGAAGATGACGGGAGCAAAGCGCGCGTCATTTGCGGCGAATTCTGGGGCAAGCGAGGGCCGGTAGATGGCGTTGCGGCCGAGCCTCGCTATGTAGACATTTCTGTTCCGCCCGGCAAGCGCAAGCGCATCAATGTGGAGACCACGCGCAACGCCTTCGCATACGTCTTCGCGGGCGCGGGCACGTTCAGCGACGCGTCAGAGCCGCGCGCGGTGCTGACCGAGTCGGCTGTTGATCCCAATGCGCCGCCAGCCTACGACGCAAAGAACCACTCGCTCGTACTTTTCGATCGCGGCGACGAGATCGTGGTCCAGGCCGGGCCGGAAGGCATTCGCTTTCTGCTGGTCTCCGGTCAGCCGCTGGAAGAGCCGGTGGCATGGCAGGGGCCGATTGTGATGAACACGGAGGCCGAACTGCGTCAGGCGTGGAGTGAGTTGCAGAGGGGCACATTTATCCGCCACAAGTAAGCTTAGAGTGCGGCAGAGTGCGCGGCCGGAAGCTGCTCACTCTGCCGGCAATTCAGCCGCAAGAACCTGCTGCGGTGTAACTCCGCGCTCGCGTAGGACGCGCAGGCTGAGCGCATCGTGGCGCTTGGCCAGGCGGCGGCCATGCGCATCTACCACCATGCGGCAGTGAAACCAAT
>Ga0182030_10000731_pt1 | contig 64165 bp, 53 predicted proteins | sample 812S3MmetaG_FD_121299 | JGI IMG/M metagenome (GOLD analysis project Ga0182030, IMG submission 121299) | Permafrost microbial communities from Stordalen Mire, Sweden - 812S3M metaG (Illumina Assembly) | ecosystem: Environmental > Terrestrial > Soil > Wetlands > Permafrost | place: Sweden... | reverse complement strand
CTCCCTGCAAATACGCCATATTTGGCTCTACAGCGGAGGGGGAGAGATTCGAACTCTCGGTACGCCAATAAGACGCACAACGGTTTTCGAGACCGCCGCATTCAACCGCTCTGCCACCCCTCCTGGGGTCCGAGAAGGCTAGATCATTCTCGCCCGGCGGCGAGCGACGCCCGGGAGCCTGCCGGGCGCCGCCTGCAGCGGTCAGCGGCGGGAGGCGAAGAAGCTGCTGAGCAGCGAGGCGCACTCGCCCGCCCGCAGCCCGCCGGCGACCTGCGGGCGGTGGTTCAGGCGGGGCTCGCCGACCACGTCAAGGACGCTCCCGCAGGCCCCGGCCTTTGGATCGGAGGCTCCGAAGAGGAGGCGCGGCACGCGCGCCAGCACGATCGCCCCAGCGCACATCGCGCAGGGCTCGAGCGTGACGTAGAGCACCGAATCGAGCACCCGCCAGCTGCCAAGCGCCCGCGCACCCTCGCGCAGGGCGAGGATCTCGGCGTGAGCGGTCGGATCCTGCCTGAGCTCGCGCTCGTTGTGAGAGGAGGCGAGCACCTCCCCGCCGTGGACGAGAACCGCGCCGATCGGCACGTCATCGTGTTCCAACGCCTGCCCGGCCTCCCGCAGCGCCAACTGCATGTAGTAGTCGTCGCGTGGGAAGAAGGTTCCACTCATCGAACTCGCCCGCATTCTCTGCCACAGTGCACTCCCGCCCTGCCCGCGGGCGGATCAGCATTATCCACAGCACATGACCCCCTCTCCCGGCCGCCCACCATCAGCCGCGCGAATGCGCGCGTGGGTGCGCGGCGGCGCCGTGGCGGGCGCGATGTGCGCACTGGGGCTGTGCGCGCCAGCGGCGTCGGGCGCTGCGGGCTCCGCGTCCTTCGCGCGGAGCGAGATCGTCGTCGGCTACGCCCCCACCTCGCAGGCTCACGGCCGGCTGAACGCCCGCGCGGCGCTCGCCGGCGGCGAACGCGAAGTCCGCACGCGCGTGCTGAGGCTGCCCGCCGGTGAGAGCGTGTCCACGGCGCTGGCGCGCCTGCGCCGCGAGCACGGGGTCGCGTGGGCCGTTCCGGACTACCGCGCGCACATCACCGAAGCAGGCGCCCCCTTCATCCCGGACGACCCCGGGCGTCCCGGCGGGCACTCCGCCGGCTGGGAGGAACTGCAGTGGAACTTCGTCGGGGAATTCGGCGTGCACGCGCCCGAAGCGTGGGCCAACCTCATCGCGGACGGAGCGCCGGGCGGCCGGGGCGTGATCGTGGCGGTGCTCGACACGGGAGTGGCCTATGCCAACCGCGGGCCGTTCCGCCGCTCGCCCGACTTCTCCAGGTACGAGTTCGTCAAAGGCTATGACTTCGTCTCCAGGAACCGCTATCCCAACGACCGCAACGGGCACGGCACGTTCGTCGCGGCCACGATCGCCGAGCAGACCAACAACGGCCGCGGGCTGACCGGCCTGGCGTACGGCGCGCGGATCATGCCGGTGCGCGTCCTCGACGGAGCGGGCGAAGGCGAAGCCTCAACGATCGCCGAAGGCGTGTACTTCGCCGTGCGCCACGGCGCCCAGGTGATCAATCTGAGCCTCGAGTTCTCCCCCGGCGTGACCGCGTCCGACATCCCTGAGCTGATCGCCGCGCTGCGCTATGCGCACCGGCGCAACGTCCTCGTTGTGGCCGCGGCCGGAAACGAGGGGCACGAGGCGATCGCCTACCCCGCGCACGCCCCCAACGTCGTCTCGGTCGGCGCGAGCACCGAACACGGGTGCCTCGCCGACTACTCAAACGACGGAGACGGCCTGACGCTCGTCGCTCCCGGCGGCGGCGCGGACGCATCGCTTCCCGGCGACCCCAACTGCCGCCCCGAAGCCACCCCCGGCCGGGACATCTTTCAGGTGACCTTCACCGGCAGCTCATACCGCCGGTTCGGGATACCCGACGGCTACGAAGGCACATCCATGGCGACCCCGCACGTCGCCGCGACAGCCGCTCTGGTCATCGCCAGCGGCGTGCTCGGGCACCATCCCACGCCGGCGCAGCTGACGGCGCGCCTGACCGCCACCGCGCGCCCGCTCGGCGGCGGGGGCGATGAACGCCTCTACGGCGCGGGCCTGCTCGACGCCGCCGCAGCCACCGCGCCGGGAGGACCCGGGGCCGTTGCCGAATAGGGCAGCGCCAAGCTTGTCCGGCCCCGCACCAGATCATCCGCAGCCACCACCGGAGCGGTGCGACATCGCAGTGGTCGGCGGCGGCATCATCGGCCTGGCGGTCGCGCGCGAGCTGTGCGCGCGTCACCCTCGCTCGCGCGTTTGCGTGCTCGAGCGAGAGCCGCGGCTTGCCTCCCACCAGAGCAGCCACAACTCGGGCGTGCTGCACAGCGGCATCTACTACCAGCCCGGCTCGCTGAAGGCGAGGCTGTGCGTGGCGGGCGGGCGTGAGCTGATCGACTACTGCGCCGCCCGCGGGATCCCGCACGGGCGCCCGGGCAAGCTGATCGTGGCCGCGCAGACCTCGGAGCTGGCGCGCCTGGAAGAGCTCGCGCGGCGCGGCGCCGCCAACGGCGTCGCGGGCCTGCGCATGCTCGACGCCAAGGGCCTTCGCCGGGTGGAGCCCCACGCGCGGGGAGTGGCAGCGCTGCACTCGCCACAGACGGGCATCGTCGACTACGGCGCCGTCGCGCGCGCCTTCGCACAGGACGTGCTGGGCGCGGGCGGAACGGTGGCGAGCGCCTGCGAGGTCACGGGCGTCTGTGATGAGGGGCGCTCGCTCACGCTCGCGCACGGGCACGGGGCCACGCGCGCCAAGCACGCGGTGTTCTGCGCCGGGGCGTGGGCGGACCGGCTCGCGGTGGCCGCGGGAGCGGGCGCGGATCCGCGCATAGTCCCGTTCCGTGGCGCTTACATGCGGCTGCGTGAGGGACGCGGCGAGCTGGTTCGCTCGCTCATCTACCCGGTCCCCGACCCCAGCCTGCCGTTCCTGGGGGTGCACCTGACGAGGAACACGAACGGCGATGTGCTCGTCGGGCCCTCCGCGCTGCTCGCTGGAGCACGCGACGCCTACCGCCTGCGCAGCGTGCGCGGCCGCGACCTCCTGGAGACGCTCACGTGGCCCGGCACCTGGCGCATGGCGGCCCGCTGGTGGCGCGCGGCGGCCGCGGAGGTGGGCCAGGCGGCGATGCCCTCGCGCTTCGTCGCAGCCGCCGCGCGCTATGTGCCGGAGCTGCGCGCGGATGATCTGCAGCCGGCCTTCGCCGGCATCCGAGCGCAGGCGCTCGACCGCCGCGGGCGGCTGCTGGACGACTTCGCCTTCTCCTTCACCGCCCGCGCGCTGCACGTTCGCAACGCCCCCTCACCGGCGGCCAGCGCCTCGATGGCGATCGCCCGCCACGTCGCCGACGAGGCCCGCCGCGAGTTCCATCTGCCGGGCTGAGCGCCCTTGCGGGCGGCACCCCGCTCTGAGAAGATGAACGCTGCGGGGGTACGTTGCAGGGCCCCCGTCTTCAGGGATTGAGGCCGCCTCCGGCGGGTTTCACGGAATGAACCCATCGCGGAACACCAGAGCGCTGTACATCGAAACGAGCGGGCAGGGCGTGTTCGCGCTCTACGACGCTCCTGCCGCTCGGGAGCGGCGCACGGCGGTGCTCGTGTGCCCACCCTTCGGCTGGGAACCGATGTGTCCCTATCGCAGCAGGCGCGAACTGGCCGAGCACCTCGCCGGCGCCGGCTACCCCGTGCTGCGGATAGACCTGCCCGGCAGTGGCGACAGCGCCGGCGGCCCACGCGAGCCGGGACGCCGGCAGGCGTGGACGCGAGCGGTGGCGGACGCCTGCGACTGGCTGATCGCAGAGAGCGCTGCCGAGCGCCTGGTCGCGATCGGGGTGGGCCTCGGAGGACTGCTCGCCTACCAGGCTGCATGCGCGGGGGCGCCGATCGATGACCTGGCGCTGTGGGCGGTTCCCGCTCGCGGACGCGGGCTTGTGCGCGAGCTGCGGGCATACTCGCTGCTGCCCAGCTCCAAGGTCACCGGCCCGCAGGACCCGGGAGCGGAGATCGTGCCGGAGGGCGCCATCATGGCGGCCGGCTACATGCTGAGCGCGGAGACGGCGAAGGAGCTGGAGTCGCTGGATCTGACCGAGCTGCCCCTGCCCGACGCCTCGCGGCGCCGGGTGCTGATGATCGGGCGCACCGGGACGAGCGTGGATGAGGCGCTGCGGGCAGCGCTGGAGTCAAGCGGCGCGAGCGTCAGCGTGAGCGCCGGCCCCGGGTACCGGCCGGTCACAGACCTCCTCGAGCCGGTCCGGGCCTGGCTCGACGCCGGCGAGGACGCGCCCCCTTCCCGGACGCGCAGCACCCCCGCGCCGGCAGCGGCGGCACCCGTGAGCAGCGCGCACCTCGACCTGCCCCGCGCAGAGCCCGCGGTGCGGGAGACGCCGCTGTGGATCGAGCGACCCGCAGGCCGGCTGTTCGGTGTCCTCGCCGAGCCGGCGGGGGAAGCCTCCGGGCTCTGTGCGGTGCTGCTGAACCCCGGGCCCCAGTACCACATCGGCCCGAGCCGCATGTGGGTGGAGCTCGCCCGCCGCTGGGCCTCACGCGGGGTCCCCACGCTGCGCGTGGATCTCTCGCGCATAACGGCCTCCGGGCCGGGGCTCGAGCGAGCTGCCCAGCGCACCGTGATCGAGGGCGACGCCGCGGCATTGCAGGAGCTGCTCGCCGGCGACGGCGACGCCGCCGGGCACGCCGATGACGGCACGCTGCACCGGGCCGAGTACTTCGCGGAGGTCTCCGCGGCGCTCGACTGCCTGAGCGCCAGGGGGATGCCCCGGCGCTTCATCCTCGTCGGCCTGTGCGCCGGCGCCTACTGGGCACTGCACACGGCGCTGCGCGACGAGCGCGTGGTGAGCATCGCGATGCTCAACCCCACCGCCCTCGTGGCCACCGAGCTGTCGAACGCCGATCGGCGCAGGCGCAGTCTTGGCAGAAGGCTGCTTCGCGGCTCCACGTGGCGCAGAGCGCTCAGCGGCGAGATACCGCTGGAGCGCTACGTGCGCGTCACCCGCGCGCTGGGAAGGCGAGCGCTGCCACAGCGCAGCAACGCCACCCGCTCGGCTCTGGCCGCGCGCGCGGACTCGACGGCGCGCTACGCGGAGCTCTTCGACCGCCTGCAGAGGCGCGACCAGGATGGGCTGCTGGTCTTCACCAGGGGCGAGCGGCTGGCCGAGCGGCTTCACGCTCGGGGGCTGTTCGAGGGCGGATCCGAGCGCTGGCCGAACCTGCACCTGTCGCTGCTGGAGACATCTGATGAGGCGCACTTTCTGACCTCGCTGTGGCTACAGCAGAGCGTTCACCGGCTGCTCGACGAGACCCTCCAACGCGAGCTTGACCGCAGTCTGCGCGCGAGCACGATCGCGCTCTCCGCCTGAGGCGATGACAGATGCTCGTCATCGGGGTCAGCGGCCTCCCGCGCGCAGTTGACTTCAAGCGCCGCCGCTGGCCGGGGCTGCCCGAGCGCGAGTACCGCATCTCCCAGGGCCACGATTCCGCCGCTGCGCTGCTGCGCGACGGGGAGATCCTCGCGGCGGTCGCCGAGGAGCGCATCAGCCGGCGCAAGCACACCGGCGAGTTTCCCAGGGGCGCGATCGACGCCTGCCTGGCGCAGGCCGGCGTGTCGATCGAGGAGGTCGATGAGATCGCCCACTCCTTCGACTACGCCCCCTACAGGAGCCTCTACTCGCTGGCGCAGCCCTCGCGCGAGCTCTACAGCGAGGTTCTCTGCCCCGACGCCTTCGACGAGGACGCCCGGCGGGCGCTGCCCGGCTTCCGCGGCAGCATCGCCCATGTGGACCACCACCTCGCGCACGCCGCCTCCGCGCATCTGACCTCCGGCTGGCAGGAGTGCCTGGTGGTCGTCATCGATGGTATGGGCGAGGCTCACGGGGCGAGCGTCTACCACGCGCGCGAGGGCGGGCTGGAGGTGCTGCACCGGATCTCAGCCGCCGACTCGATCGGGATCCTCTACTCGATCGTCACGCTGCACCTGGGTTTCGAGTTCAACGCCGACGAGTACAAGATCATGGGGCTTGCCCCCTATGGCGACGCGCGGCGCTTCGGGGCCTTCTTCGAGGAGGCCGTGCGGCTGCGCGATGACGGCGGCTGGAGCGTCCCCCTGCTGAAGCTGGACGGCTCGCCGCAAGAGCGTGAGCGCCACCTGCCCGCGCGCGCCGAGCTAACCCGCGGCCTGACGCCGGCCAGGGAGCCCGAGGGCCCGCTCGGCGAGGAGCAGGCGGACGTTGCGGCCGCGCTACAGGCGTGCCTTGACCGGGCGCTCGTGCACCTGTGCGGCCACTTCGGCCGTGCCACGGGCCTGCGGCGCCTGGCGCTCGCCGGAGGCGTTGCGCTCAACACCACCGCCAACGGGCGGCTCGCGGCCGAGGGATCCTTCCAGGAGATATACGTGCAGCCGGCCGCCGGCGACGACGGATCCGCGCTCGGAGCAGCGCTTCATCGCGCCGACGCTCACGCGCCTGTAACCAACCGCCGCTCGCCGACCCCCTTCTACGGTCCCGGCCATGCCGCCGAGGAGATCGAGGACGCGCTCAGCCGGCACGCCGGACGCACGCGCGTGCGCAGGCTGGACTCGCTCGCGCGGGCCTGCGAGTCGGCGGCGGAGCTGATAGCCGCGGGGCAGGTCGTCGCCTGGTACCGCGGTCGCATGGAGTTCGGCCCGCGCGCGCTCGGGCATCGCAGCATCCTCGCCGACCCCGGCCTGCCCGGCATGCGCGACCGCGTCAACGAGCTGGTCAAGATGCGTGAGGCGTTCCGCCCGTTCGCGCCGGCGGTGGCCATCGAGGAGGTGGACCGCTGGTTCGCGGTCCCCACGGGCACCGAGCTGCCCTACATGACGGTCAACGTCAGCGTGCGCCCCGAGCACCGGCAGGCGCTCCCGGCGGTCACCCACGTGGACGGCTCCGCGCGGGTGCAGACGGTCGCGGCGCACGACAACGCCGACTTCCACGAGCTGCTCGTGGCGGTGGGACGCCACACCGGGCGCCGCATGGTGCTCAACACGAGCTTCAACGTGCGCGGCCAGCCGATCGTCAACAGCCCGTCGGAGGCGATAGCGACGTTTCTGGACTGCGGCATCCAGGCGCTGTTCATGGAGAGCACTCTGGTGCTGAAGGCATGACACGCCCCTACACTCCCGCCCCCCGCACATGAACGACCGACAGGCAATCTTCTCCACCGCGCCGCAGTCGCGCGACTCCTCGCCCGCGGACTATCCGGCACAGGTTCTGGAGGTCGCCCGCTGGAGCGAGCAAGCCGGCTGCGAGGGGATGCTCATCTACACCGACAACGGACTGCTGGACCCGTGGCTGGTCGCGGCACTGGTCCTGGCGAACAGCGAGCGCCTGGTGCCGCTGGTGGCGGTGCAGCCCGCCTACATGCATCCCTATGCGGTCGCCAAGATGGTCTGCACGCTCGCCTACCTGCACGGGCGGCGAGTGGATCTCAACCTGGTCGCCGGCGGCTTCCGCGGCGACCTGCTCGCGCTGGGGGACACCACCGCGCACGACGACCGCTACGCGCGCGTCGTTGAGTTCACGCGCATCGTCAAGGGCCTGCTCGACGGCGAGACGGTGAGCCTGCAGGGCAACTTCTACTCCGTCTCCAAGCTGCGCCTGGCGCCCGAACTGCCCGCGGGCCTGATGCCGCAGCTGTTCATCTCCGGCTCCTCCCCCGCCGGGCTGCGCGCCGCCGAGCTGACGGGCGCCACGGCCGTCGGATATCCCGGACGCGCCGAGGAAGAGCTCTCCAGGCCCTTCCAGCCCGGCGCCTCCCAGCGCTCGGGCCTGCGGGTGGGGATCATCACCAGGCCTAGCGCCGAGCAGGCGTGGACGCTGGCCCACGAGCGCTTCCCGGATGACCGCAGGGGACAGCTCGCGCACGCGATGGCGATGAAAGCGAGCGACTCGCACTGGCATCGGAACCTCGCCGAGCTCGGCGCCGAGGCGCGCGCGGCCGACGACCCGTACTGGCTGTGGCCGTTTGAAAACTACGCCACGTTCTGCCCCTACCTGGTGGGCGATCACGAGCGCGTGGCGCGCGAGCTGAGGCGCTACATGCAGGCGGGCTACCGCTCCTTCATCATGGACATCCCCGCATGCGAGGAGGACCTGCGCCAGATCGGGGCGGTCTTTGAGCTCGCGCGCGCGGGGCAGCCGTGAGCGGCGCTCGGGGGCCGGTCGCGGCACCCCCCCTGCTGCACGAGCGGGTCTCGCGCGCGGCGTCGGAGCGCCCGAGCGCCACGGCGCTCGTGATGGGTCCGCTGCGCATGAGCTACGGCGAGCTCGAGAGCCACAGCGACCACCTCGCCGCGGTACTCATGGGCGCCGGTGCCGAGCCAGGGGAGCGCGTCGCGCTGGCGCTGCCCAAGAGCCCGGTCGCCATCGTCAGCATGCTCGCCGCCCTGAAGGCCGGGCTGATCTATGTGCCTGTGGACGTCGCCAACCCGCTCGCGCGGGTGCAGGCGATCCTCGACCATGCCCGGCCGAGCGTGGTGCTCGCGTGCGAGGCCACCGCCGAGCTCGCGGGCGGGCTGGGGCTCGGCGCGGCGCGGCTGCTGTCGGTCGCGGGCGAGCTGCCGGGCGCACGGCTCGTCGCGGCGCCCGCGGCCGGTCAGGCCGCCGAGCCCGTGCGCGTCGCGCGGCGCCCCGAGGACGTCGCCCACATGATGTTCACCTCCGGCTCCACCGGCGAGCCGAAGGGCGTGCTGGTCACGCACGCGATGGTGGGCGCGTTCCTCGACTGGGCGCTGGCGTACTTCGGGCACCGCCCAGGCGAGCGCATCTCAGGCCATCCCCCGCTGCACTTCGACCTCTCCACCTTCGACGTCTTCGGCACGCTCAGCAGCGGCGGTGAGCTGCATCTGCCGCCCCCCGGCATGCTGCTACCGCGCCAGCTCGCAGCCTTCATTCGCGACTCCCAGCTCACCCAGTGGTTCTCGGTGCCCTCCACCTTCTCCTACCTGGTCCGCGGCGGAGCGATCGCCGCGGGCGACTTCCCGTCGCTGCGACGCGTGATCTGGTGCGGCGAGGTGATGCCCCCGGCGGTGCTCGCGCATTGGATGACGCGCGTCCCACAGGCCAGCTACACGAACCTGTACGGGCCCACCGAGACCACGATCGCGTCGAGCTTCCACCGCGTGAGCGAGCCACCGGCGGACATCGGCGAAGCGATACCGATCGGCAGACCATGCGCGGGCGAGGAGATCGAGGTGATGGGGCCCGGTCTGGTACCCGTCGGCGAGGGCGAGACCGGCGAGCTGCTCATCGCCGGTGCGGGCGTCAGCCCCGGCTACTGGCACGACGCGCAGCGCACCGCCGAGGCGTTCGTCACCGAGCCCGCAACCGGCAGGCGCCTGTACCGCACCGGCGACCTGGGACGGCGCGACGGCGACGGGGTGCTGCACTACGTCGGGCGCAGCGACGGCCAGGTCAAGACCCGCGGCTACCGCGTGGAGCTCGGCGAGATCGAGACGGCGCTGGGCGCCGTGGGCGGAGTGGCGGAATGCGCGGTCGTGGCCCTTGCCAGCGATGGCTTCGAGGGCTCGGCGATCTGCTGCGCGTGGAGCTCCATGGAGGGGGCGGACCTCGATGCGCGGCTGCTGCGCGCGGAGCTGGCCTCGGCGCTGCCCAGCTACATGCTCCCCTCCAGGTGGCTGGAGCTGGACGAGCTGCCGCGCAACCGCAGCGGCAAGCTGGACCGCAACCGGCTGAGGGCCCGCTTCCGCGAGGCGTCCGCCGATGACTGACGCGGATCCGCAGGACATCGCGCGCGTACAGGCGATCTTTCAGGAGGCGCTGAACATCGCGGCGCCCGCGCCGGATCTCGACATCATCGAGGCGGCGTTGCTCGACTCCCTGGGGCTGATCGCGCTGCTGTTCGAGATCGAGCAGCAGTTCGGCATCGAGATACCGCTGGAATCGCTCGAGATCGAGGACATCAGCTCGGTCGCGAGCATCGCGCGGCTGCTGCGGCGAAGCTCCTAGCGCGAGTCCGGCGGCGCGGCGGGCGCCCGCCGTGAGCCCGCGAGCTCGGCCGCGGCGGCGCGCACGCCGCTCACCCACTGCACCAGGCCGTGCGCGGGAACGACGAGCTCCCTCCCCGCCGCTCCCAGCCGCGCGCAGCGCTCGTGGTCCTCCCACAGCGCGAGGATCGCCGCGCGCAGGCCCTCGACATCCCCGGGCGCGACCAGCACGCAGTCCTCGCCGTCCTTGAGAATCTCCGCGTGGCCCTCGGTGGCGGTGCTGATAACCGGGCGTTCCATCGCCATCGCCTCAGCCACCACCGTCACCCCGTTGTCGGACTGGGAGCGCAGGATCGGCACGACGACGATGCGCGAGCGCGCGTAGAGCTCGCGCATCTCAAGCGGGGAGCGCGGCCCGACGGTCACGTTGGCTGGAAGCGATTCCTCGTCCAGGCGGGCCAGATCGGCATCGACGGCGGTTGAGTCGGGGCGCAGGAAGCCCTTGCCGGCGGCGATGTGGCACGGGATCGGCAGCCCCTCCAGGGCGCGCAGGAGCGTGGGGTAGTCGCGCATCTCGACTCCCGCGCTGAGGATCATGTCCCCCGCGCCCTCCATCGGGCGCCAGAAATCGGTGTCGATCGGCCACAGCACCGGCAGGACGCTGTGCGGCGATATGCCCCAGCGCTCGATCGCCAGCTCGCGCTGGCGTGGGGATGGCAGGCAGAAGCGGTCGATCCCGTGCAGCGCCAGCAGCCGGAAGGCCACGCGCTTGAGCAGCCGTCGCGCGCGCGAGGGATTGCTCTCGTTGAACGGCCACATCAGCACCGCTATGTGGGAGGTGCGCCGCCGCGGGGTCAGCGCCAGCATCAGAGCCAGCGGGAACGCCGTGGACTCGCCCCACGTCAACATCACCTCGTACTCGCGCCGCCGCCACCACGCCTCCAGCGCCACCGCCGCGCTGGCGGGCAGCGCGCGCAGCAGGCGCCCGCGCATGCCCCCCACGCCGGCGAGATCGAGATCGTCGAGCTCCTCGGCGCCATAGGCGTCGGCGACGATCTTGTCGGGCAGCTGATCCTGCGCCGCCAGCTGCCTGATCTCCTGCGCCGGCATGCCGCCGGCGAGCGAGAGCACGAGCATCCTCACCGAGTCGGGGCGGCTCGCCATCGGCGCATCATAGGAGCGCACGGCTACATCTCAAACGCGGTGCGCCCCCCGGCCGCCACCAGACCCGCCAGCAGCTCGCGCCCGTCGCCGATCACGGGCCCGCCGTGGGCCAGCAGCAGGTGGTCGAACTCGAGCTGCTCGAGCAGGCGCGAGCAGGCCAGCAGCAGCCCGCGCTTGGTCCCCGGCGGATCGTCCATCAGCGAGTCCGGAACGAACCCCAGCGGGCCGCCCGCACCGGGCGCGCCGCCGCGCACGACAGCGTCGGCGAAGGCCAGCGCGCGATGCTCGGGCAGGTACAGCGCCGTGTCGTCCGGGCAGATGGCGCCGACCTCGCACGCCCGCACGCCGCCGGCCAGCTCATCCCCGGCCTCGAAGCCCAGTACGCCCGCCTGCGCGGAGAACTCGTGCAGCCCGGCGCTGTTGCAATGCACCGTGCAGCCGAACCGCTGCGCGAACAGGCCCGACTGGCGGTAGTGGTGGCGGTTGGTCAGCAGGATCGCCGAGGGCGCACGCGGGCGCTCCTGAAACCACTCCAGGCCCTGCGCGGGAACGAGGGGATCGAGCAGCACCCCGCGCCCGTCCAGCCAGTAGGAGGAGACGAGGCTGCCGATATCCGGGTGGCGGGCCGTCCAGTGGAACAGCCCGGGGAGAACCTCCTGCACGCTGCGATCCTACAGTCGACGCGGCCGCCCAGAAGCACCTCGCGGCGGCCCCGGAGGCGGCCCCGACCCGGTGCCGGGAGCGCCTTGTGAGAACATCCTGGGATGGGCCGCACGTCTCGAAATCAGGTCGGGATCGCGTTTTGGCTTCCTCGATGCCTCCGGCGAATCGAGCCCGAAACAGTGGGAGCCTTGAGAAAAGCCTGTGACCGTCCGATGATGAGCCTGTGACCGAGGATATTCGCCAGATCATCAAGGACCACGGACGCCTGTCCGTCGACGCTGCCGCGCTACCCGCCAACGCGGACCTCTACCAGGCGGGCATGACCTCGCACGCCAGCGTCAACGTGATGCTGGCCCTCGAGGACCACTTCGACGTCGAGTTCCCCGACCGCATGCTCACACGCAGCGTGTTCGAGAGCATCGCCTCGATCGAGGCGGCTGTCAGCGAGCTCGTGCCCACGCCCGCGCCCGCGCCGGTGCGCGCGCACGCGCGATGAGCATCTCGGTCGATCGCGACCAGGCATTCCTGGACGGGGTGCGCCACATCGCCGAGGAGGTCGCGGCGGTGCACGCGACGTCCGTGGACTACGAGGCGCGCTTCCCGGTCGAGACCATCACCGCACTGCGCGAGGAGCGCGCGCTCTCAGCTGCCCTGCCCGCCGAGCTCGGCGGCGGCGGCGTCAGCTTCGAGGCGATCGCCCAGGGCTGCTACGAGCTGGGCAGGCGCTGCGGCTCGAGCGCGATGGTGTTCGCGATGCACCAGATCAAGGTGATCACGCTCGCGCGGCACCTCGAGGATGCCTCCTGGTTCTCCGAGTACCTCGCCAGCGTCGCCGAGCAGCAGCGCCTGGTCGCGTCGGTCACATCCGAGATCGGGACGGGCGGGGACATGGGCCGCTCGATCGCCGCGGTGACACCTGCGGGCGAGGGTGCCGCGAGCTTTGAGAAGCAGGCGCCCACGATCAGCTACGGCGCCCACGCCGATGACCTGTTCGTGACGCTGCGACGCACGCCGGATTCCGAGCCGAGCGATCAGGTCGTCGCGATCGCCACCAGCGGGCAGTTCGAGCTCGAGCCCGCCGGCACCTGGGATCCGCTGGGGATGCGCGGCACGTGCTCGCCGGGATTCGTGCTGCGCGCCACGATCAGGCCCGAGCAGGTTCTGCCGGCTCCCTTCTCTACTGTGATGGCCGAGTCGATCGTGCCCGTCACGCACATCCTGTGGTCACACCTGTGGCTGGGCATCGCCACCGACGCGTTCGACCGTGCGCGGGCGTTCGTGCGGGCCTCGGCCAGGGCCAAGCCGGGCGAGACGCCTCCGGCGGCGCTGCGCCTATCCCACGTGATGAGCGATCTTTCGCTGCTGCGCGCCGAGGTCAGCTCCGCCCTGGGCGAGTTCGAACGCGCCAGCCGCGAGCCCGGGCGCGAGAGCCTCTCCACGATGGCCTCCGCGCTGCGCTTCAACAACCTGAAGATCGCCGCATCCGAGCAGGCGCCGCGCGTCTGCCAGGGAGCGCTCGGCGTGTGCGGGATCATGGGCTTCAAGAACGACACGCCGTTCAGCGTCGGAAGGCACCTCAGGGACACGATGTCCGCGTGCCTGATGATCGCCAACGAGCGCATCCACCAGACCAACGCGAACCTGCTGCTGATCGCCAAGGACGTCTGATGGCCGGCGCGGTCCCGGCCACGCCCGACCAGACGGCGCTGCTCTCCGAGCTCGTGGAGCGGCGGCTGCTTATCGAAACCGGCGTGCCCGGCCTCTACGGCCGCGGAGGCGACTTCGAGGACGTGCGCGAGCGCGTGGGCGCGATCGTCACGCGCGCCGCCGCCCACGAAGCGCCCGAGCAGATGCGCTTCCCGCCGCTGCTGCCCCGGCGCGACCTGGAGACCGTCGGCTACCTGAAATCCTTTCCCCACCTCGCGGGCAGCGTGTTCGCCTTCGAGGGCAGCGAGGCGCAGGCCGCCGAGCAGTACGAGCGCGCCTGTGCTCACGAGGACTGGAGCCCCTTCCAGACGATGACCGACCTCGTGCTCACGCCCGCCGCCTGTTACCCCGTGTATCCCGCCATCGCCGCGCGCGGCGCGCTCGCTCCCGGAGGCGTGATGGTCGACGCCGGCGGCGCCTACGTCTTCCGCCACGAGCCGTCCAGCGACCCCGCGAGGATGCAGATGTTCCATCAGCGCGAGATGGTCCGCCTCGGCGAGCCCGAGACGGTGCAGGGCTGGCGCGAGACCTGGCGCGAGCGCGCCGTGGAGCTGCTCGGCGGCCTCGGGCTGCAGGTCAGCCTGGATGTGGCCACCGATCCGTTCTTCGGGCGCAGCGGTCGCATGCTCGCCGCCAGCCAGCGCGAGCAGCAGCTGAAGTTCGAGGTCCACACCCAGATAGCCGGACCCACCCCCACCGCGATCGCCTCCTTCAACTACCACCAGGATCACTTCGCCGCGGCCTACGGGCTCACCCTCGCCGACGGCTCCGGTGCCCACACGGCATGTCTCGGCTTCGGCCTGGAGCGCATCACGCTGGCCCTGTTCCGGGTGCACGGCTTCGAGGTCAGCGCCTGGCCCGCCGAGGTGCGACGCGAGCTATGGGACCGCTAGGAACACGATCCGCAACCTCCTGGCTGAGCCTGTTCGGAGGCGACCCGGCCTCCTACCGCTCGCACCCGCTGCACTCGCCCGAGCGGACCTACCTGGAGACCAACTGCTACACGGACATCCTGATCGAGCTGCTGCACACCGCGGGCTGTGAGCCGCTGGCCGCGATGGGGGCGACGGTGCGCATGGACTTCGAGGGCGATCAGTGGACCTTCCTGAAGCCCTACCCGCAGGACCTCGAAGCGCTGTTCGGGGTGGACATCCACGAGATGCAGCCCTACCGCGCCATCCCCGAGCAGGCCGCCGAGCAGATCGCCAAAGGCCGCACGCTGATCGTCGAGCTGGACTCCTACTACCTTCCCGACACCGCCTCCACCAGCTATCGGCGCGACCACGTCAAGAGCTCGGTGGTGATCGAGAGCATCGACCGCGAGTCCGAGCGGATGCGCTACTTCCACGCCACCGCGCTGTATGAGCTCGGCGCGGAGGACTACCGCGGTGTCTTCCGCCTCGGGCGCGAGTTCTCCGACGACGTCCTGCCCCCCTACACCGAGCTCGTGCGCTTCGACGCCGGCCCGCGCCTGGAGGGACCCGAGCTGCGTGACGCCGCGCTCGCGCTGCTGCGCGGGCACCTGGACCGCCGGCCCGCCACCAACCCCTTCCTGCGCTTCGGCCAGGCGCTGGCGCGCGACCTGCCGCGCCTGCTCGCCGGCGACGCCGAGGACTACCACGCCTACGCCTTCGCCACGGTGCGCATGGCGGGTTCGGCCTTCGAGGTCGGCGCCTCGCTGGCCACGTGGCTGCTCAGCGACCCGGCGGCGGTGAGCGAGCCGCTGACACGGGTGGTGGAGGGCTGCAAGGCGCTGTCCTTCCGGCTCGCGCGCCGGCGCGAGTTCGATCCCGGCCCAACCGTGCAGGCGCTCGCGCAGGCATGGGATGAGGGGCTGAGCAGGCTCGACCAGGAGATCCCCTGAACGGCTCCTCTGCGGCATGAGCGGCGATAAGAACCGTGTGCAGGGCCACACCTCGCAGCACATCTGCGAGGGCTGGCAGGTCGCGAGCGCGCCCGCCGCAGCGCAGGACGGGCTCGCCGGACTGGAGGATCTGCAGTGGCTGGCGGCAACGGTGCCCGGCACCGCTGCCGGGGCTATGCGGGAGGCCGGCCTGTGGCGAGCGGGGGATCCGCGCGACTTCGACAGCTGCGAGTGGTGGTTTCGCACGAGCTTCGACGCCGCGCCGGCCGGCCCCGGCGAGGAGGTCGTTCTGCGCATGGACGGCATCGCGACGATCGCCGAGGTCTACCTCAACGGAGAGCTTCTGCTGCTCAGCGAGTCGATGTTCGCCGCTCACGCGATCGAGGTGGGACGGCGCCTGGCGGGCGCCAACGAGCTGGTGATCCGCTGCCGGGCCCTCTCGGAGCTGCTGGCCGTGCGCCGGCGCCCCCGCGCGCGCTGGCGCACGCGGCTCCTCCGCGACGGCTCGCTGCGCTTCTTCCGCACCATGCTGCTCGGCCGCATGCCCGGCTCCGCGCCGGGGCCCGCCGCCGTCGGGCCGTGGCGCCCGATCAGCCTGGAGCGGCGCCGGTCGGTTAGCGTCGAGGAGCTCACGCTGAGGCCGCGTGTGACAGGAGCGGAGGGCGTGCTCAGCATCCGCGCGCGGCTGCGACCGCTGGGCGAGGCCGCGATCGACGCCGTCCTGGCCAGGCTCGACGGGCCCTCCGGGCGCCACGAGTGCGCGCTGGAGCTCACCGAGCACGGGGGCGAGATGATCGTCAACGGCGAGCTGAGGGTGCCCGAGGTGGCGCGCTGGTGGCCTCACACCCACGGGGAGCCTGCCCTGCACCGGGTGGAGCTGATCGCCGCCGCCACAGACGGCCCGTTGCGCGTGGACTGCGGCCACGTGGGGTTTCGCGAGCTGGCGTTCTCCGCCGCCGGCGCCGACGCCGAACCCGAGCGCGACGGGCTCGCTGTGCACGTCAACGGGGTGCCCGTGTTCGCCCGCGGCGCCATCTGGACGCCCATCGACCTCGTCGGGATGGCGCCCACCGGGGCGCAGCTGCGCGAGCGCCTGCAGCTGGTGCGCGACGCCGGCATGAACATCCTGCGCATCCCGGGCACGGCCGCGTATGAGACCGCGGCGTTCCACGACCTGTGCGACGAGCTGGGCATCCTTGTGTGGCAGGACTTCATGTTCGCCAACCTCGACTACCCGGTCTCCGAGCAGGACTTCCGCGAGAGGGTGGTGCAGGAGGCGAGCAGCCTGCTGGACTCGCTCGGCGGGCGCCCGAGCCTGGCCGTGCTGTGCGGCAACAGCGAGGTGGAGCAGCAGGTGGCGATGCTCGGGCTCGAGCCCGAGCTGGGGCGCGGAGAGCTGTTCGGATCACTGCTGCCCGAGCTCATCGGCGCGGCGGCGATCGATGCGGCCTACCTGCCCTCGGCGCCATGCGGCGGTGAGCTGCCCTTCCGCCCCGACAGCGGGGTCGCCAACTACTTCGGCGTCGGCGCATACCGCCGCGGCCTGGAGGACGCCCGCCGCGCGGGCGTGCTCTTCGCCTCTGAGTGCCTGGCGTTCTCCAACGTGCCCGACGCGGAGGCGATCGAGGACATGCTCGCCCCGGGCGAGAGCGCGGTCCCGGTCCACGGGCCGGCCTGGAAGGCGGGCGTGCCCCGCGACGCGGGCGCCGGCTGGGACTTCGAAGACGTTCGCGACCACTACCTCTCGCGGCTCTACGGGCTCGACGCGGCGCAGCTGCGCAGCGTCGATCAGGCGCGCTACCTGGAGCTGTCGCGGGCGCTGACGGGAGAGCTGATGGCCGAGGTCTTCGGCGAGTGGCGCCGCAGCGCCTCGCCGTGCGGGGGCGGGATCGTGCTCTCGCTCGGAGACCTCGCGCCGGGAGCGGGCTGGGGCCTGCTCGACCACCGCGGCGAGCCAAAGGCCGCCTACCACCACCTCGCCCGCGCGCTGGCGCCCGTCGCCGTCTGGACCATCGACGAAGGTCTGGGGGGCGTGATCGCACATGTAGCCAACGACCGCCCCGAGCCGCTGCAGGCAGAGCTTCGCATCGCCCTCTACAGCGGCGGGGAGCGCGTCGTGGGCGATGCCGTCGTTCCGGTGGCTCTGGCAGGGCACAGCCAGGCCGAATGGAACCTCGAGAGCGCACTGGGCCGCTTTGTGGACATCTCCTGGGCCTATCGCTTCGGCCCGCCCGCGCAGGACGCGATCGTGGTGAGCCTGCTTGGCGCCGGCGGCCCGGCGGCCCCGCTCTCCCAGGCCGTGCGCTTCCCGGATGGTTGTCGGCCGCTGGAGCGGGAGCCCGCCGAGAGGATCGGCCTACGCGCCCACGCCCGGCCCTCCGCCGACGGCGACACGGAGCTGCAGCTGAGCAGCTCGCGCCTGGCCCACGGGGTGCGCGTGCACGCCCCCGGATACGCCCCGCCAGAGCAGTGCTTCACGCTGGAGCCCGGGGTGCCGCGGGTGCTGAGGCTGGCGGGTGAGGCCGCGCAGGACTCCCTGAAGGACGCGCATGTGACGGCCGTGAACATGCACGGCCGCGTGAGGATTACGCTCGAGCCATGAGCGCGAGCACCACCCCAACCGCGGCTCGCTCCTTCTACCTGCACGCCGAAGGGGAGAGCTTCCTGTGCCTCTACCACGAGGCGGGCGCCGCCCCGGCGGGCAGCGCGGTGCTGCTGTGCCCCCCGTTCGGCTGGGATGACATCTGCTCCTACCGCAGCCGCCGCGACTGGGCCGAGCACCTCGCGCGGGCAGGCCATCCGACGCTGCGCTTCGACATGCCGGGAAGCGGCGACAGCGCCGGTGGACCCCGCGACCCGGGCCGGCCGCAGGCATGGACGCACGCGATCCTGCAGGCCGGCGAGTGGCTGCGCGAGCACAGCGGCGCCCCGCGCGTGGCGGTCGTGGGCATCGGCATGAGCGGGCTGCTTGCGGCCCGCGCCGCGCTCGAGGGAGGACGGATCGATGAACTGGTCCTGTGGGCGGCACCGGCGCGCGGGAAGGCTCTCACCCGGGAGTTGAAGGCGTTCTCGCGTCTGGAGGTGGCTGGCGTGCTCGCCGACGGCGAGCAGGCGCCGCCCGACCTGGTGCAGGAGGGCGAGATCCTCGCCAACGGGTACCTGCTCAGCGCCGAGACCGTCGAGCAGCTCGGGCGCCTGGACATCGGCGAGCTGGGAAGGGGAGGCCTGCACACCACCCGAGCGCTGCTGCTCGGGCGCGAGGGCGCCAAGGCCGACGAGCGCCTGGCGGCGACCCTGCGCGAATCGGGGGTCGCGGTGGAGCTGGCGCCCGGACCGGGCTACGAGCTGATGATGCTGGAGCCGCAGGACGCCAGGGCGCCCACGGCGGTCTTCGCCACAGTCTCCGCCTGGCTTGCCCGTGGCGGCGAGGAGGATCCGCCGAGCCCGGCGCGGGAGGGCCGCTCGCCCAGGCCGCCTCTGGCGGCGCGAAGGGCCAGCGCCGAGCAGATGGACCGGCTGGAGCTGGCTCCCGGGGGCACCGGAGTGCGCGAGCGCGTGCTGAGCATGCAGCATCCCGAGGGCACGCTGTTCGGGGTCCTTGCCGAGCCGCCGGGCGAGCGCCGCGAGCTGACCGCGCTGCTGCTCAACGCGGGGCCCCAGCGCCACACCGGCCCCAACCGCATGTGGGTGGAGATAGCCCGCAGGTGGGCGGCGCAGGGCGTGTCCACGATGCGGATCGACCTGTCCGGGATCGGGGACTCCGACGGTGACGCGGGCGCGCTCGTGCGCGTCGCGACGCTCTACTCGCCCGAGTATGTCGTGCAGGTGCGAGCGGTGCTCGACATGCTTGCCGAGCGCGGCCTGCCCAGGCGCTTCCTGCTGCTCGGCCTGTGCGCAGGCGCATACTGGTCGCTGCACGCCGCCCTGCAGGACGAGCGGGTTGCAGGGCTGGTCATGCTGAACCCGCGAGCACTCGTGTGGAACGAATGGGCGTACACGGTTCGCCGCACGCGTGACATCCGCGAGCGCATGCTCCGCCCCGAAACGTGGCGGCGGGTGCTGCGCGGGGACGTCACCCCGGCGCGCCACCTGGAAACGGCGCGCTCGCTGGCCGAGCGCGCTCTCTCCGCCCCGACGCGGATGGGCGCTGCTCGTCGCGCGCAGGCGCTGGGACTCGACCCGGGTGAGGCCCTGTTCGATCAGCTGCGCGAACGCGACCAGCGCGCTGTCCTGCTGCTCACCGGCAAGGAGCCGCTGCGCGAGGACTTCGAGCGCAACGGGCTGCTGACCCGCGCGCAGAACTGGCCGAACCTGGAGCTGGTGATCTCGGGCACCTCGGCCGACACGCACACGCTGACACCCATGTGGCTGCAGAAGCAGGTCCACGAGCTGGCCGACAGGGCGCTCGCGGCCGAACTCGCACGGCTGCCCGCGCCCGGCGCCGCGGCTCAGGGCTCGGGGGGGGCGCCCGAGACGCCCAGCACCTCGGCGATCTGATCCAGCCGCGACTCCCACGAGTGCGACTGGGCTGCCTGGGAGCGCCGCGCGCGCTCGTCCGGGTTGTCCTGCGCGATCGCCTCCTCCAGCCGCGCCACGAACTCCTCAGCCCCGGCCGCCTTGATGATCTCGTGCACATCGGCGAGCGTGATCAGGGGCGTTGAGACGACGGGCAGGCCCGCCGCGAGGTACTCATAGGTCTTCATCGGGAAGACGCTGCGCATCTCCCCGTCCAGGTGGTAGGGCACGATCGCCGCATCGGCCCCGCGCAGGACCTCCGGCAGCCGCTCGTATGGGCGGGGGCCCAGCAACCGGATGTTCGGCTGCGAGCGCAGCGCGTCCACGTTGGTGTTGGGGTCCCCGGGGCCGATCGGCCCGACGAACGCGAACGTCCACGCCGGCCGCAGGCGCGCGATCGCGACGACCAGCTCGAGGTCGATCTTGGCGGCGAGGATCGCGCCAACGAAGACCACGCGCGGCCCGGGGCACGCCGCGAGTTCGGGGTCCACCGGCCCCGGCGCCAGGGCGCCGGCGAATAGCTGCGTGTCGGCCACGTTGGGCGCGTAGTACACGTGCTCGCTCAGCGTGCGCATGCGCGTCACCAGCTCGGGCGCGCTCGCCAGCACGACGTCAGCGCGCGCCGCAAAACGCTCCTCGGCCGCCAGGAAGCTGGGCGCGTCGATGCCCTCCTTTGCGGCGTGGTCGTCATCGACGTAGTACATGACCTTCGAGGGCTTCAGCCAGTCGATCAGCACCTCAGCCTGCGGGACAAAGGACCACAGGATCGGGCTGCGCATGCCCAGGCGCCTCACCGCGTAGCCGACATAGCGGCGCAGCAGCCACGCGTTGAGCCGGCGCACGGGCTCGTTGGAGTGCAGCGGCAGCACCAGCGGGGAGAGCACGTACACCCCATCCACCTCGCGCAGCGGCGAGGCCGCGCGCGCCAGGCGCCGCACGATCCGCGTCAGGTCGCGCGAGGCCAGCTGCGGTTTGCGCAGCCCAAGCGACTCGATGAACAGGATGCGGTTGCGCTTCGCGGCCCTGGCCAGCAGATGCTGCTGGTTGGTCAGCAGATCCGCCCTCCAATCGGAGAAGCCCACACACACGATCTCGGTGCCACTCAGCGCCGAGCCGGGCTCTGGGGTCCCGGAGGCGCCCGCGCCGCCCTCCCCGCCGCCGCTCCCAGGGTCGGTGCTCATGGGGCCGGGCGCCCTCCAAGCGCGCCCGCCAGCGCGAGGCGCGCCCGCGCCAGCGTGTGTACCGGCCCGTAGAGCCCCGCGAGCTTCAGCCGCACCCGCGCCGGGCCCGCCGATGGGTAGATCGGCTCGCGGGGAAGGCGCAGCGCCCGCCACGGACCTGCGCCCGAGCATGCGCACGCCACCTCGTAGCCGGCCTCCTGGGCCGCGCCGATCGTCCTGGAGGTGAAGGCCCCGAAGGGGTAGGCCATGGTGAGCACGGGACGGCCGATGAGATCCTCCAGCGTGGCACGGCTGCGGCGCATCTGCTCCAGCGCCTCGTGGTAGGGCAGGCGGTCCAGGCGGACGTGCTCGGCGCTGTGCGCGCCTATCTCGACGCCGGCGCTCGCCAGCTCCCGCACCTCCTCGGGTGTGACCACCATCTCCCCGGCAACGTCCGGGTGGGGCTTGCCCATGAGACCCGTCGCCACGAACATCGAGCAGCGAACGCCGCGAGAGAGCAGCAGCGGGATCGCCTCCTGCGCGGTTCGCCGCAGGCCGTCGTCGAAGGAGATCGACCCGTGCCCGCCCGCGTCACGGGCGCGGGAGCGCTCCCACAGCTCGCCCACCGCGACGAGCTCATAGCCGCGCTGGGAGATCACCTCGAGGTGGCGTTCGAACAGGGACATGCTGATGAATATGCCGTGCCGGTCGGCGACCGGCACGGCCCTGCTGACGCCGTGGTAGCAGAGCACGAACGGAGGCAGACGGCCCAGCCCGGCGTCAACGGCACGAGCCGCCCAGCGAAGCGGCGCGCCAGGGTCCCTCGGCGCTCCGCCCGCGCGACGGGAGCGGCGGGCGGACGCGGGCGGGCCCCCAGGGCCATCCTCGGCCTCCTCCGCGCCCGGCACGCGCAGTCGCTCGGCGAGCGCCTCGACGGAGTACTCGCGCTGGGCCAGAGCGCGTGCCCGGGCGCCCATCTCCGCCGCGCCGTCGCGCAGGACCTCGATCACGCCCTCGGCGAAGGAACGCGCGTCGGCGCCCTCGCGGTAATGCACGCCGGCGGTCACCTCCAGGCCTTTGGCGGCCAGCGGCGTGGCCACCACCGGCATGCCGTACGCGAGCGCCTCCACAAACTTCAGCGGCGTGCCCGCTCCCTCGGTCAGCGGCACCACGACGCAGTCCGCGGCGGCATAGTGCGGGTCCAGCGAGTCCACGTAGCCGGCGACCTTCACGCGCGCGTCTGGCACGCTCCAGCGCTCCAGCCCCCGCCCCACCAGGGTCACGCTGACGCCGGGAAGCGCCTCCCAGACGGCCGGCATCACCGCGTCCAGCAGGAAGCTCAGGCCGCTGAGGTTGGGCTGATATTGGAAGTCGGCGACCATCAGCAGCCGCCCGGCGCCCGGCTCGGGCGCGCGCAGCGGGCGCGGTGTGATCGCCGTGACGTCGACCACGTTTGGCACGTAGCGCAGGCGCGCGCCCGGCACCAGCTCACGGGCCGCGCGGATGTCGCCGCGGCTGACCATCCAGGACTCATCCGCGAGCGCCAGCAGCCGTGATTCGTAGCGGCGCATCGCCAGGCGCGAGACCTCACGCAGCCCGGGCGGACCGCCCACGTATTCGGACTCGATGTTGTGGGCGTTGTAGACGACCGGATGCCTCCCCGCCAGCCCGAGCATCGCGTTGGCGGCCGCCATGTCCCCGACGATCACCGCGCCCCGCCCGGGGGCGAGGGCCAGGCGCTCTCCCGCGGCGATCAGCTCGGGGCTGACGCCGCGGCAGCAGACGTTGGGAATGCCCTGCAGCCGGCGCTGGAGGTACACCGCCCCACGGCGCAGGCCCCGCGAGGGCGTGATCGGGTGGAACGTGACGCCCTCGATCGCCCGGTACTCCGGCGCGGGCTCCTGCGCGCCGTGTGTCACGTAGGCGAGGTCCACGGGACCGAGCATCGCCAGCGCGCGCACGCACGTGTAGGTGCGCAGCGCCCGCCCGCTTCCCAGCACCGGCGCGAAGCTCGACAGGTAGAGCGCGGGTGCGTCGTTCACGTGCCCGGCGCCCCGGCACGGGCGCGTTCGTCCCAGCTGCGCGAGCGGGGATCCTGATCGCCGGAGAGACCGCTCATGTGCCCCCGCAGCCCGGCCGGCACGAGCGCCAGCGCCAGCCGCGCGCGGGCGCCGAACGGCACGACCGCATCGATCGTGCGCAGCTGCTCCTCGGCATCGAGCGCGCGGCACAGCGCCAGCGGGCGCATGCGCTGCACGGGGCGAACCCGCAGCGCCGCGCCAGAGGCGGTCGCGGGCGCGATCAGCGCCACGTCGGCGCCCCCCCGAGCGGCCCCTTCCAGCCAGCGCGCCGCCGGGCCCGCCTCGCCCGCTGCGGCCACGCCGATCACACGCAGCGAGCCGCGCCGAGCCTTCCAGGCGCCGTAGTGCAACTCCTCCGGCACGCCCGAGTCCCCACGGATCTCACCGCGGCGCCCGAGCGCGTAGCGCATCCACACGACCGAGTCGATGCCGCAGTCGGAGGCGATCTTCGTGAGCCCCGGCCAGCCGTCGCGCCAGCCGCCGTCCACGAACAGCCGGTAGAGGAGCTTGGCCAGCGGGCGCGCGAAGGCGCCGCTGAGAACCGCCGCGGGAGTGCGGCGGGCATTCATCTGGCCCGCCTCCAGGCGCGCGTAGCGCCAGGCGTCCAGGAACACCTCGCGCCAGCTGGTGGCGAGCAAATGCACCAGGTCGCCCGCGAACGGCGTCACAGGACCGTGCGGAACCAGGCCCTCGTGCACCAGGCGGCTCTCGTCGTGGCGATAGGCGCCGCGGCGGAAGAGCCGGTGGCGGTACTTCGGGTACTTCGCGGAGGGCCCCAGCCAGTGCCCGAGCAGGTACTCACGATGGGGCATGCCGGCAAGATCGACGCCCTCGGGCGTAGCGGCGACGAAGGCTTCGATCTCGCCGCGCAGCTGCTCGCTGACCCGCTCATCGGCATCGATCTCCAGGACCCAGTCGCCGTGGGCGTGGTCGATCGCGATGTTGCGCTGGATCGCATAGCCCATCCACTCGTGCTCGAGGATCCGCGCGCCCGCCGCGCGCGCGATCTCGACGGTCGCGTCGGTGGAGCCCGAGTCCACGAGCAGGATCTCCCGGCAGAATGACACGCTCGCCAGGCAGTCCGCGATGCAGGCGGCCTCGTCGCGGGCGATTATGCAGGCCGTGATGGGCGCGGAGGATCCCGCGTCTTCCCTGGCCAACGGCTCGTCCACGGTCCTATAATGCCTCACGCTCAGCGAGCCAGGGGCTGACACCGCTCATGACCGACATCACCACCCCGGCCACCTCCAACGATCCGCAGGCAGAGCACAACGCGCGCGTCTGGGCGAACGGGCGTTTCGTCGGGTTCTACGCCTCACATGAGCTGCGCCCCGCCGAGTCGGTGTTCATCGATCGCTACCGCGAGGATCTGAAGGGCAAAGTGCTGGAACTGGGCTGCGGCGCGGGGCGGCTGACCGGGCACCTGATCGAGGTGGCCGACAGCGTGCACGGGATCGACCTCTCGCCACGCATGGTGGAGCACTGCCGCAAGGAATACCCGCGCGGCACCTACAGCGTGCTCGACCTGCGCGACGTCGCGCGCTTCGGCCCCGGGTACGCCGACGCCGTCATCGCCACCTACAGCGTGATCGACGTGCTTGGCGATGAGGAGCGGCGCAGGGTGCTGGCTGACATCGCCACGATTCTCAAGCCCGGAGGACTGCTGATGATGTCCTCGCACAACCTCGCCTACGTGCCGAAGCTGCGCAGCCCCACGGACCTGCGCGCGCGCAACATCGTCCGCCGCGCCGGGCGTCTTGCGCTGATGCCCTTCCGGCTGCGCAACCGACTTGCGCTGACCCGCTTCGAACGCAAGGGCGAGGGCTGGGCGATCGTCAACGACGACGCGCACACCTACCGCCTGGTGCACTACTACATCTCGCGCGACGCGCAGGAGCGCCAGCTGCGCGAGGAGGGCTTCGAGCTGATCGAATGCCTTGACAACGACGGCAGGACGGTGGGCCCCGGCGAAACCGGCGAGGACTACGTGGAGCTGTACTACATCGCCCGCCCGATCCCCGCGGCCGGCCCCTGAGGATCAGGCGGCGCCGAGCGCCCGCAGCTGCGCGGGGCGCACGATGCCGAGCACGAGCAGGCCGGCCGTGTAGAACAGCACCCCGGCCAGCCCGGCCGGCACCAGCCCGAGGGGGCGCGTGAGGTACATGACCCCCGCCATCGCGGCCGCGAGCGCGACGGTCCTCAGCAGTCTCCAGGGCACCAGCGTCATCTTCAGGGCGCGCAGAGCGGCGATGAGCATCAGCAGCATCGTCAGGAACTCCGTGGCCACGGTCGCCCATGCCGAGCCGTGTGCGCCGTAGCTCGGAATGAGGATCAGGTTGAGCGCCACGTTGGCGGCCGCGCCGATACCGCAGTAGGCCGCCTGGCGCCACTGCAGCCCCAGCAGTGGCGCCATGAAGCCGGCCATCGTGCTGAAGCACATCGCCACGAACGCCAGGGTCAGGATCGGCAGCAGGCCGGCCGCCTGGGCGAAGTGCGGCCCGAAGATGAGGTGGACCAGCGGACCGGAGAGGACGATCCCGCCGGCCAGCACGGGCAGCCCGACCGCCCCCATCAGTTCCGCGCACACCTGCACCAGCCGGTGCCCGCGCTCGGGATCGCGCTCCAGGACCGCCGATAGGACGGGGAAGAACGACGACATGATCGCCGCCGGCAGGAACATCAGCGGCCCCAGGAATCCATAGGCCGCCCCGTAGATGCCCGCTTCCCTGGCGCCCGCGATGCCCAGCAGCAGCACCGAGTCCACCTGGAAGTAGATCGTGATCAGCACCGCTGCCAGCCCGAGCGGTATCGCTTTGCGCACCAGCTGGCCGCACAGCGCACGGCCCGCGCGCCACGCAATGTTGGCATGGCGGCCTGTGAACACCACCGCGATCGCGGAGACGAGCGCGATCACTGCGGTGTTGGCTATCGCAAACGCCACGATCGAGGCATTGCTGGCCGACAGCACCGCAACCGCCGCCAGCCACAGCGCTCCCTGGAGCACGGTGAAGGACAGCACCAGCCCGCCGCGCAGCCGGGTCTGGAAGACCACCAGCACCGCCGTGGTGGAGCCCCACAGCGCGCTCAGCGTGAAGATCAGCGCGACCACGTGGGCGTGGTGCCCGGAGCCCAGCAGCAGCGGGATCGAGGCCGCGCACACGACGGTCACCACGGCGGAGGTGCCCAGGCGCACCAGCACCAGCGCACCCAGCCATTCCGGCTCGCGCTCGGGTTCGGCCGCCATGCGCTGGGTGGCGGCGATCGTGAAGCCGAGGTCGGTGACGACCGCGAACAGCCCCACATAGCTGGAGGTGCCGTTCCAGACGCCGTAGAAGGTCGGACCCAGCGCGCGCGCAAGCAGCGACACGGTCACGACGCCCATCGCCATGAGGATGGCGCGAGCACCGAACTGGGCGAGGATGTTTGAGGCGATCTGCCGCCCTTTCGCGGCACCGGCATCCCCCGCCGCGCCCCTACCGAACATCCCCCGCGTGAACTCCTTGGCAGCGGCGAGCATGTGGCTGATACTCTCGCACCATTGCGCGCCCTGGTCGTGATGGATCGTCCGCCATTGCTGGAGGGAGGGGCCGCGGTCCGCTGCGCCTATGCGCTGCTGGAGGGGCTCGCCGCCGCCGGCGTGCAGTGCACGGTCGTGTGCCCGCAGGAGGGCGAGCCGGTCTCCGCGCCGCCCGGCGTCGCCCTGGAGTTGGTCTCGATACCGCAGCAGACACCCGCAGGTGTGCGCCTGGAAAGGCTGTTCCGGCCGCGCTCGCGCCTGGGATCGGGGCCGTTCGCCGAGAGCGTGCGGAGCATGTCGCGTGACGCCGACGTCGTGCATTTCGTCGAGGCGCCCGCGTCCATCGGGGCGGGCCTGGTCGACCGCCCTGTGCTCGCCCAGCTGGACTGCCTGACGCGGCTGGACCCACGCACCTGGAATCCGCTGCGCGCCAAGGGGAGGGACTCGATCGAGCTGCTGCGCGCCGAGCGCAGGGTCGTGCGCGACGCGCCATGGCTGCTGGTGAACTCGCGCGAGCTCGCACAGGCTGCGCGCGCGATGCGAGCGCGTGTCGAGGTGAGCGTCGCTCCGCTCGCGCTGCACCCCTCGCACTACGTACCTCGCGCCACCGTGCAGGCACCGGTGGCCGGGATGATCGGGTGGGCGTCCTGGCCGCCCACCGCGGCGGCGGTCGAGCGGTTGCTGGGAAGCGTGTGGCCGAAGGTGCTCAGCAAACGGCCCGACGCTCAGCTGCTGCTCGCAGGCGTGGGAATGGAGCCGTCGACCTTCCCCCACCTCCCTCGGCTCGACGGCGTGCAATGGCGAGGCTTCGTGCCGTCGGCCACCGGCTTCCTGCGCGAGCTGGGGGTCATGCTCTACCCGCTGACACGGGGCAGCGGCACGAAGGTGAAGGTGCTCGAGGCGCTTGCGCTGGGAATCCCCGTGGTTACGACCCCGCGCGGGCGCGAGGGCATCCTCCATGATGGCGGCCTGCTCACGAGCACCGACGACGAGCAGCTCGCCCGGCACACCGTGGAGCTGCTGGAGGACCCGGCCGCGAGAGCCTCCGCCGGCGAGAGGGCGCACGATTCCTTCATGCTCGGCCACACGCCCGAGGTGGCGGGCCGTACGGTGCTAGAGGTCTACGAGCGCATGCTCGCGTGAGCGCGGCGTCTAGGCGGGGGCGGCCAGGAAGTTCCAGATCGGCTCGGTGAAAACGGCCTGGAACTGATCCCTGGAGTAGGGGCCGGTGCCGTCGAGGTCGAATATCCGCAGCCCCAGACCGCTGAGCAGGTCATAGGCGTCCTGCGGTCCGCTCCCGTACAGGTCAGCTCCGCCCGAGCCGTGCTCGAACAGCACGAACGGCCGGTGGCGCTCGATCGTCTGGGCAGCGCCTCGCAGCACCTGAACCTCGGCCCCCTCCACGTCGATCTTGATGAGCGTCGGCACGTAGTCGGCGGCGAGCACATCGTCGAGGCGCTCCGTGCGCACCGATATCCGGCGGACCTCGCCGCTGTCGGCGGGGAGGTCGGCGCGCTGGCGCAGCCCGCTGTAGGCGGGCGCGCCCAGCACCACCGAGAACTCAGACTCTCCGGCGACGTCCGAAAGGGCGGCACAGCGAACATCTACGCCCGGGAAGCGGGTGACTAGCTGCTCGCAGAGATCGGGAATCGGCTCGTAGGCGATGTGGCTCCCCTGCGGGGCGAGGTGCACGATCAGCTCGAGCACCGCTCCGACGTTGGCGCCGACGTCGATCGCGTTGGACCCGGTGCGCAGAACGCTGGCGAGCACCATCTGGCTGGCATGCGCGTCGCGCAGCTCGCGCCGCGCCGCCGGGTCCAGCGCCCAGCGCGCCTCGCGCACCCTGCCGATCAGCTCGCGTGCCCTCTCCTCCTGCCCCAGACGCGCAACCGAAGCCCGGGCGGCCTGCTTGATGGTTGCCATCCCGGGGCGATGCGGAGTGCCCATGCGCGGCGCATGGTACTCCCCGGCGTGCGCGTTGCGGGCGCCGGGGAGTGTGGGTCAGGCGCTGGTGAGCGCGCTGTAGATGTCTTCGTAGCGTGCGGCCATCACCAGGTCGGTGAACCGCTCCGCCGCCCGGGCGCGACCGCGCTCGCCCATCCGAGCGCGCAAGGACGCATCGCCCAGCAGCCGCTGGAGGCGGTCGCAGATGGCGTCCTGGTCCTCGGGCGCGACGACGAATCCGGTCTCACCGTCGAGCACCACCTCCGAGACGCTGGCAACGTCGGCGGCCAGCACCGGCAGGCCGGCGTGCATCGCCTCGAGAATGCTCAACGGCATGCCCTCCCAGCGTGAGGGCAGCGCGAAGATGTCGAAGGTGGGCAGGTAGCGCCGGGCCTCCCGGCTCCAGCCCGTGATCAGCAGGCGGTCAGAGACGCCGAGGCTCTCCGCGAGGGCGACCAGCGTGTCGCGCTGGGGTCCGTCTCCGACGAGCACGAGCGTGGCGCCGGGCAGCCGGGGGAGCGCGCGGATGAGCAGATCGAAGCCCTTCTGCTCCACCAGGCGCCCCAGCGAGCCGACGATCGGCCCCGCCGCGGGGCTGGGCAGCGGTTGCGGAGTTGTGCTCGGGACGCCGTTGGGCACCGACGTGACGCTGTCGGGAGGAAGACCGACGAACCGCTCGATCATCCTCGCGGCGCGCTCTCCGACGGCAACATGCGCGTCGAGGCGGCGCGCCAGCAGCTGTCTGCCAATGCGCCTTCGCCTCGGCACCGGGCTGTCGAGCGCGAGGTGATCCACCGCCAGCACCCGCACGCCCGGCGTGAGCATGCCCGCCAGCTCGCCGTAGGCGCAGTCCCACGGCCATGCCTGGTTGGCGTGCAGGATCCCCGGGGCGAAGCGCCGGACAGCGCGCACGTGCTCGGCCAGCGCGCGCCGGTCGCGCAGGCCCGACGGCGGCGTGGCGAGGATCACGGGCACGCCGGTCCGACAGGCCGCGAGCGCCTCTCCGACGGCCCCGGTGGTGCAGAGCACCCCGACGGAGATCTCCGGCGCGAGCGCCCCGAGGAGATAGCCGAGCGCCTGCTCGGCGCCACCGAACTCCCGGGACTGTGTGTACACGAGCAGCCGCAGGGTCGATGATGCCCGCCCCGGGCGGCGCGAAGAGCCCATGCGCGCGCCATGCTACTCCCGCGACTGGCCCGAGAGCTACCATCAGGACATGAAGTCCCGACACGCGAGGGCCGTCTCACAGTGCTCAAGCGGGCTGCTGCGCCGGACGATAAGACGCCAGACGTGACCCTTCGAGCCTCACCCAGCCTTCGCTCCGTCACGGGAGTCTCGCGATGACCGCCTCGACGCAACTCGAGCGGGTGCGTGAGAGCGGGGTGTTCGGCCGCACGCTCAGGCTCGTGCGCAGCCACGCGCTGCTCGTGATCGGCGTGGTGGCGGCGTGCGTCGCGGTGGCGGTGTGGCATCACGAGCGCAGCCCGAAGGCCTACCAGTCAACCGCGAGCGTGGCCTTCCAGAGCGGCACGCTGTCGGACTCGGCGCTGGCCGTCACGCCTCAGGGGTCCAACGAACCCCAGCGGGAAGCGGACACGGAGGTGCTGATCGCCGACTCCCCCGAAGTCGCCGCCGCGGTCGCCAGGAAGCTGCACCTCTCGACCACGCCATCGAAGCTGCTGGGCGCCATGAAAATTGAAGCGGCACCCAGCGCCGACATCCTCGACATCACCGCCAAGACCTCCGAACCGGTCGAGTCGGCGCGGATCGCCAACTCCTTCGCGCGCCAGTACATAGCGTTCCGCACGCGAACCGAGCTTGGCGAAATCGAAACCGCCCAGACCGCGCTGCAGCAGCAGATCAGCCGTCTGCCCTCCGCCTCGGCCGAACGCGTCACGCTGGAACAGTCGCTGCAGAAAGTCGAGTCCGCCCGAGCCGTAGCTGGTGGCGGGGCGACGATCATCGGCCTGGCGACGCCCGCGAGCGCACCATCGGGCACCAAGCTCTCGACCACCGTGATCGTCGGGTTCGTGATCGGTCTGGCCCTCGCGTTCGCGATCATCTTCCTGCTCGACTCCTTCGACCGGCGCGTCAAGACCGTCGAGGAAGCCGAGCGCGAGTACCGCCTGCCGGCGCTGACCGTGGTGACGCAGTCGGCGTTCCGCGGACGGCGGGCGAAGGATCGGGGCGAGCAGCTCGAGCCCTACCGAATCCTGCGGAGCGCGCTGGACTTCGCCGCGGTGAGCCGGCAGATGGACACCCTCATGGTCACCAGCGCCGTCTCGGGCGAGGGCAAGACGACGGTCGCGGTGGACCTCGCCCACGCGATCGCCTTCACCGGCAGGCGGGTCGTACTGATCGAGCTCGACCTGCGCAGGCCGAGCTTCGCATCGCACTTTGACCTCGACTCCCGCAACGGGCTGACAACTGCGCTCACGCGCAACACTCCCGTGGGCGAGCTGTTGATCGAGCCCTTTGAGGAGCTCCCGAACTTCTCGGTGCTGCCGGCCGGGCTGCTGCCGCACAACCCCTCCGAGCTGCTCGGATCCGACCGTGTCGCCGATCTGATTGCCGACCTGCAAACCGACGAGGGCATCGTGATCGTCGACGCTCCTCCCCTGAACCCGGTCGCCGACGCTCAGGTGCTGCTGGGCAACCCCTCCATCCGCGCCGTCCTGATCGTCGCGCGCCTGGAGAAGACGACCCGCGATGAGACGCGCCGGGCGCGTGCGATCCTCGATCATCACCACGTCGAACCCGTGGGCCTGGCCGTGACCGGCCTGCGCGACGCCGCCCGTTACGGCTACGAGGCCTACGCCGGCAGCGAGTCGGCCAAGCACATCGAGGACGACAGCTCGCTGACCTATTCCGGCACGAGCTCCGTTCACCGGCAGGCCACGTAAGGTAGGGCCGGCCGGTGGCCGCCAGGCTGGCGAGAAGGCTCAGCGAGCGGGAGCTGGCGCTCGCGCTCAGCGCCTCCGTGCTGAGCGCCGGGCTCGCCTACATCGGCTCGGAGCGCGGGCTGGCCGGGATGCTGCTGCCGCTCGCGCTGATCGTGCTGGTCGTGCTGATGATGCGGCCCGTGGCGATGGTCGCTCTGACGACCGGTCTGGTGATCCTCTGCGAGGGCCCGGACTTCGGCCTCTTCGCCAGCGTCACCTCCAAGCTCTACGACGGCAAGTTCTTCCACGAAATCGCCCCCATCGACATCCTCGTCGGCCTCACGATCGTCTCGGTCGGGATGGGGCTGATACGGGAACGCCGGCGCGTGCAGATCCCGCGTCCGCTGCTGTTCGCCGAGATGCTGCTGGCGTTCGCGATGCTCGCCGGCCTGGTCACCGGGAGGGCTGCGGGCAACAGCCTGCGCTCGGAGGTGCTCGCTGAGCTCGTGCTGATGTACCTGCTGCTGCTGCCGATCGCGGTGGCCAACCTCAGTCTCAGCGCCGATCAGGTGACGCGCCTGATCTGGGCCGGCGTCGCGCTGGCCATCTTCAAGGCCGTCATCGGCATGATCGAGATCCTCGGCCATCACGGCGTGATGGTGGAAGGGCGCACGTTGCTCACCTACTACGAAGCCACCGCCAACTGGACGATCATGTGCGCGCTGCTCGGGCTGGTGGCGCTCGGCCTCTCGCGTGTGCGCCCGCCGACGTGGGCCCTTGCGGGCGTGCCGCTACTGATCGCGTGCCTGCTGCTGAGCTACCGGCGCTCCTTCTGGATCGCCACAGTGCTCGCGCTCCTGCTGCTCGCGCTGCTGGCGAGCTCCGCGAGCGGGCGGCGCCTGTTCATCCCGGCCGGCCTGCTGCTGGCGGTAGCGATCTGGGGGGTGAGCTCGTCCGCGAACCTGCAGAACTCGAGCTCCCCGATCGTCCAGCGCGTGGCCTCGCTGACCCCCTCAAAGCTGGAATCGAACGCCGAGGACAGCTACCGCCTCGATGAGCGCACCAACGTGATCGCCGAAATCGAAGCAGAGCCCGTGACCGGCCTCGGCCTGCTCGTCCCGTGGAGCGCCAGCCACAGGACGCTCTCGGTGGAACACGAAAGCGGACGCGAATACGTGCACTTCGCCGCGCTGTGGTTCTGGCTGAAGCTCGGCATCCTGGGCCTGTTTGCCTACGTGGCGATGCTCGCCGCCGGCGTGATCCTCGCCGTGCGCGTGTGGCGCGCGGGACATGGCCCGGCGATCAGCGCCTTTGGCCTGATGTCCGCCACCGCCATCGTCGGCCTGGCGGTGATGGAGACGACGGCCACGTTCACGGGAGTGGAAGCCCGGTTCACCGTCGTGCTGGGCACCCAGATCGGCCTGCTCGCCCTGCTGAGCATGATGCCTGCGCGCGAGGAGGCCCAGACCGATGAGCCGGAGTCGCCGGGGGCGGATCCTGATGACTGGCTCGCCTCCATGGCGGCGCTGCGCGGCTGAGGCCGGCACGCGCAGCGCGCGTGCAGGCGGCGTGAGCCATGACGCGACCGGGGACGCGGCCGAAGAGGCCGCGTCCCTTTCCCATCATCCTGAGGGGAGAAGCTCAGGAGTTTTCGGAGAGCAGCGTCTGCACTGCCGTGGTGTAAGCACCCTTCGGGGCCAGCGAGGACTGCAAGGCCCCAAAGTAGGCTTCCGCTTCGTTGCTGGCACCCGCTGCGTGCCAGTCTTTGTCGGTGTAGAGCACGAACATGCCCGAGCGGCCATTCAGGATTTCCTTGAATTCACCGTATGAGCGGGTCAGCGCTTCACCGGCCTGCTGGTATGTCATGCACACCGGCCAACCGAAGTTCTGGTTGACGCACTGGCCGTTCTCCGAGGAGATGCCGAACTCGGTGATGTCGATCGGGATAGTTGCGGGCGCACCCTGCGCGGCGGTTTCACTAATCATCGAGTCAACGCGCGACCTCAGGTTGGGGCCGTAGGGGTGAATCGTCCAGCCGGCCACGTACTGCCCGAGGTTGGGCTCGGCCTTGAACATGTTTTCCACCCATACCGGTCCCGCGTTGCCGGCGTCACCCTGTGCGAGCAGGCCGACGGAGGGGTTCGCCGCGTGGATCGCTTCGTCGGCTTCGACAAAGCTCCGCGCGTAGCTCTGCGCCCGCGCCGCGTATCCCGCCTGGGTGTCGTCGGGATACTGGTAGCTGTAGCTCGTCTCGTTGCCGAACTCGATCGACTGAATGGCCAGGCTCCCATCCGAGCGCCCTTCCCAGAAGGTGCCACCAGGCCCGAACCTCGCGGCCCAGGTTGCGAGGTTGCGAGCCTCGGCGGGGGTCGGCATCGTGCCGTCGAAGGTCGCCAGCAGGAGTACCCTCACGCCCTCCGCCGCATACTGGCTGATCGCCGGTTCCAACTGCGCCGTGGTTTCGTAGACGTTGTAGGGCAGGCGCACGAACTTGGCCCCGAGCGTGGTCACAGCGGGGTAATCGTTGGCGTAGCTTCCCGAGACGACCCCGGTTTGAATCTGCGACGGGTGGAAGGACTCCACTTCTACCGGTTCGATCACCGGCGGGGTTTCCACCGGTGCTGTCGGATAGCTGACGGCGGCTTCGGTGGCCCATGCGCTGCCTTCGACGGCGGTGCGCACGGAGTAACGGACGGTGGCGCCCGGGACTGCCGGGGGTGTGATCGAGGTACCCGAGACGACCGAGTATTCATCAGCCTTGCCGGGGGCCTTCGCCACGAACACGTAGGTCTGAAGGCCCGCGACGGCGTGCCAGTTGAGCGTGTCGCCAGAGCTGGTCAGGACGGGGGCGGTCTGCTTGTCGGCGGCTTCGCGCTGCGCCACCGAGGCGGGGTAGACAATCGATACCTCCGGGGCCCACGCGGAGTTCGCGGCCGACGTGCGCACGCTGTAGTACACCGTCGTGCCCGGCACCGGCGGCGGCGTCGTGCTGTGGCCGTGGATCATCGCGTACTGGTCGGAGCCGCCGGAGACGCTGCGCACGAGCACATACGTTTCCATGCCGTCGACCTGCGGCCAGCGCAGCGTGTCGTTGACGATGTAGATGTGCGGCGCGGAGCGGGGTGAGAGCCACGCCGCATGCGCGCGACCGCGCTTGACGCCGTGCTTGGCAATCGCGGAGAACGCGGCCTGCGCGACGCGCAGCCTGACGGCGGCGTGCTGCAGCGCCTCGCGGGTGGCGCTGCAGCGCGCCGGCCGGTCGGAGTTGGTGATGATGCATCTCTTCAGCGAGCGGGCGGTGCTGATGAAGCGGCGTTCGGCGGCTGCGCTGCGTGCCGCTGCGAGGCTGAGCTTGGGGGGCAGCAGGCGTGCGGCCGATGCCTTGACGATCGACCCGTGGCTTGCGCCAAGGGAGGATGCGGCGGCGGCGGCGGGGCCGGCGAGGAGCATGAGACAGCCGGCGGCGAGCGCCAGCATCGTGCTCCAGGTACGCGCAGTGCGGGTACTGGTGGGGGGATTCATACGGCTTGTCTCCTTCGGCGGCTGGGCGGTCTGCGGGAGATCCCTGGCTGTGCGGACCCGCCTCGCGGCGGGGGTGCCTTTGTCTTGGAGGCCAACCATGGGTGGACAGAGCCCCCCGGGCGGTTGCGCCCCTGCTGTGGTTCATTAGCTGTGCAAGCGTTATTTCGGACGTGGCCGCGTCCGGTGTGAGCAACCCCCCGGCACTTGGACGCATGTCCGCAGGCGAGAAGGCGGACGGGGGCCCGCGCAGCGAGTGGGTAGTGTCAGCCCGGTCATGGACGCCGTGCAAGCCGGCCCGGCGGAGGGCGCCCTGCTTTCCGAGCTTCGCCGGCGCCTGCCCCGCGTGGCGATCGTCCACGACTGGCTGACGATCCCGGGGGGCTCCGAGCAGGTGGTGCTCGAGCTGCTCGCCATGTTCCCCGAGGCCGAGCTCTTCACCTCGGTCTATGACCCCTCGCCGTGGCCGGAGTTGATCAAAGCTCGCACCGTGAACACCTCCTTCCTGGATCGTGTCCCGGGCGCCGCACGGCATTACCCCAAGCTGCTGCCGCTGATGAACCGCGCGTTCCGCTCGTTTGACCTGCGCGGCTTTGACCTGGTGATCTCGAGCAGTCATGCGTGCGCGAAGAACGTCCGGACGCCCGCGGACACCCTGCACGTCTGCTACTGCCACACTCCCATGCGCTACGCCTGGGAGGAGGACTTCCTGAGCGGCGAGCTGGTGGGACCGGCGCGCCTTCTGCTGGCGCCACTGCTGGCATGGCTGCGCCGCCAGGACGTGGCCGGCTCGCGCGAGCCGGACGTGTTCGTCGCCAACTCCAAGCATGTCGCCGCGCGCATCCAGCGCTACTACGGGCGCACCGCGGAGGTCATCTACCCGCCCGTGGACGTCGAGCACTTCCTGGGCCTGCAGCGTGACCCCGGCGACTACTACCTGGCGTTCGGGCGCGTGGTCCCCTACAAGCGCTTCGATCTCGCCGTTGCCGCCTGCGCGAGCATCGGACGGCCGCTGAAGGTCGCGGGCGAGGGCAGGGCGCTGCAGAGGCTGAAGGAGACCGCGGGCACGCACGCGGAGTATCTCGGCGGGGTCTCCTCCGTGGAGCGGGACGAGCTGCTGAGCGGGGCGCGGGCGCTGCTGTTTCCCGGCGAGGAGGACTTCGGCATCGTGCCCGTGGAGGCGCAGGCTGCGGGGCTGCCCGTGATCGCATATGCGGTTGGCGGGGCGGGCGAGTCGGTGATCGACGGGCAGACGGGAGTGCTGTTTCCCGAGCAGAGTGCCGCCAGCCTGGCGCAGGCCATCTCCCGCTTCGAGGAGCTCCAGCTGGCGGACTCGGCCCTGCGCGAGAACGCCCGGCGCTTCGGGCGCGAGCGCTTCACCTCACAGATGGCGCAGCTGATCGACAGGAGCCGGAGCGCCCTCGCCGCCAGACGCTGAGCGGCTTGCGCGCCGCTCAGGTGGTGCGGATGATCAGCACCGAGCAGGGAGCGTGGTGTGAGACCTTGTTGGGCACCGAGCCCAGCAGGAAACGCTTGGCGCCGGTCATGCCCTTGTTGCCCACGACGATCAGGTCGGCCTCCTGCTCCTCGGCGACGTCGAGGATCGCGTCTGCGGGATCGCCCTGGCGCGCGTAGACATCGACCGGCACGCCCGCCTCCCTGGCCACGTCGGCGGCCGCCTCGAGGGTGGCGTCAACGTCCTCCCGGGGGTTGATAGCCCACTGCAGGTCCTCGGGAGCCTGCCGGCGTTCGGCCTCCAGGCGCTGGGCGGCCACCGGCTCATACGCGCTGACGAGCTCCAGCTTCGCCCCCACGCTGCGCGCAAGCTCGACCGCCTGGTGCACGGCCTGGGTGGCGGTGTCCGAGCCGTCCGTGCCGACCACGATCGATTTGAACATGCGTCCCCCTTCTGCTTTCGGTAGGTGTGCGGCGGCCGGAGCCGGTGCGGCACGGCGATCATATCCGCGGGCTGCGCGCCCGACGCAGCGACCGCGTCGCGTAGGGTCTGAGTCGACGTGATCGACCTTCACTGCCACGTGCTTCCGGGCATCGACGACGGTCCCGATTCGATCGAGGACTCGCTCGAGATGGCCCGATCCGCCGTCGCGGCGGGCATCCGCACGATCGTCGCCACACCGCATGTGAGCTCCCGCTATGACAACACCGCCACGACGATCGCTGCGGCGGCCGCCGCGCTGAGGCAGCGCCTCGCGGCCGGGGGCGTGGAGCTTGAGCTGCTCGCCGGGGCGGAGGTCGCGCTGACGAAGGTCGCCGAGCTCGAGGACTCGCAGCTGGCGGCGCTGCGCCTCGGCGGAAGCCAGTGGCTGCTTCTGGAGCCCCCGTTCTCTCCCGTGGCGGGCGCCCTGGAGGGCGTGGTGGCGAGCCTCCAGGGTGCCGGGCACCGGATCCTGCTCGCGCACCCCGAGCGATGCCCGGCGATCCAGCGCCATCCCGACGTGCTCGAGCGCCTGGTTCTGCAGGGCGTGCTCAGCTCGGTCACGGCTGGATCGCTCACGGGCCAGTTCGGATCGACGGTGCGTGCCCTGGCGATGCACCTGATCGAGGAGGGACTCGTCCACAACGTGGCATCCGATGCTCACGACAACACCAGCCGGCCGCCGGAGATCGCGCGCGCCCTGCAGCGCGCGGGCCTGGGAGAGCTGACGCAATGGTTCTGCGAGGATGTTCCGGCGGCGATCCTGGCCGGGGATGAGCACATCCCCGTTAGGCCCGACATCGCCTCCGGGTCGCACGGAAGGCGCCCCTCCGCCAGGCGCTGGCTGGGGCTGCGGCGCGGCTGACGCGCGGGGGATCAGGCGAGCTTGACGATCGCGATGATCATGCCGATAAGGACAAAGACGACGATTGCGCCCTGCATCCAGATCCAGGTTGGTGACATTGCCGGCAAGAGGCTACTGCGAGGAGGAAAACGGCGCCCCCGGGCAGCACCCGGCGGGTAGCGCCCCCCATGGCGGCGCCGACCGGCGGCTGCGTCACTATCGTGTGCGCATGGCCGGGCATCTCCGCAAGCCTGCAATCGCAGGCCTGATCGTCCTCTGCGCCCTCGCGTGGCTCGCGCCCGCTGGCTCGGCGCGACGCTCCGGCGGGGCCCGCTCGGCCGTATCCGCCAGCGTCCTGCTCGGCGGCGTGAACCTCCCGGGCCTGAACTTCCTCGGCTCGCCATCGGGGCTGGCCCACTCGATGGCCCTCGCCCGCACGCTGCATGCCCAGGTGGTCAGGGTCGAAGTCCCGTGGACCGTGCTGGAACCGCACGGCCCCGGGCAGGTCGACCAAAGTGCACTCGCGTTCACCGACGACCTCGTCGCCGCGGCGAAGGCGAACGGCGTGAAACTGATCATGTTCACCGAGGGAACGCCCTGCTGGGCCTCCTCCGCTCCGGCGAGGATCCTCGCCAAATGCGTCCCCGGGCAGGACAGCGTCGCCGCCACCTACCCCCCCAAGAACGACGCGGAATTCGGGCGCTTTGCAGCGTTCCTGGCGCAGCGCTACGGCGCGGATCTGGCGGCTCTGGAAATCTGGAACGAGCCGGACCAGGCCAACGAACACTACCTGGCCGGTCCCGAACAGCCGCAGCGCTATGCGGGCCTGCTGAAGGCGGCCTACCCGGCGATCAAGGCGGTCGACCCGACCCTGCCGGTGCTCGGCGGCTCGCTCGTGGGCTCCAACGGAGCGTTCCTGCGCGCGCTTTACGCGGCAGGTATCAAGGGCTACTACGACGGCCTCTCCGTTCACTTCTACCACCTGACGCTCGCCTCCCTGCGCTCGATCCACGAAGTGCAGGCCGAAAACGGCGACACCACGCCGCTGTGGCTCAACGAGTTCGGCTACAGCTCGTGCCTGCCCAAGCGCATTCAGCAGGAACAGGCATGCGTGTCCAAGTCGATGCAGGCCAGCAACCTGGCCTCGATCGTGCGCAGCCTCGCCCGCGTCTCCTACGTGGCCTCCGCGGTTGTCTATAAGCTGCAGAACACCGGCGGGGAAGAATTCGGCGTGGTTAGCTCATCCGGCGCCCACAAGCCCGCCTTCGGAGCGCTCGCGGGCGCCTTCTCCTCGCCGCTGGCGAGCCCCGGACACGTGACCCTTCGCCTGAGCCGATCGCAGCACTCGGTGATCGCCTCAGGATCGGCACCCCCGGGCGACTACATGCGCCTGGAAGTCAGCGAGCACGGCCAGCTGCGCTATCACGCCCTCTTCACGCTCAGCAGCTCCAACCGCTACTCGCTTCGGCTGCCGTCCGTACTGGGAACCAACGGCCTGTCGGTGCGCGTCTACCAGTACTCGCTGGGCGCCTCCAGGGCCGCCCAGGCGAGTATCTGAGCGGCTGCGCGCCCACGGGCGCGGGGGACGTACCGGGAGCCGGCCTTCGGCGCCCTCAGGCGCCCAGACGCGCCCGCAGAGCGCGAACGACGCCTTCGCGCCAGTTGCGGCGCCCCCAGTAGGCGTGTTCGGCGCTCAGGCGGTCAAGGCGCGCCCGGTCGGCGGGGTTGGCGCCGCCGCGCAGCTCGCGCCGCTGTGCCAGCGTGGTGGGCAGTTCGCGCAGGTTGAACTCCCAGGCCGCAAGCACGGACAGGTCCCTGCGCGCGAGCCCGCGCACGATCGTCTTCAGGGCCATGCGCCCGGTGTAGCGGGCCGCTGCCGGCCACGCGCGCAACTTGATGCAGACATACACGCCGTTCTTGATCTGCTCGCCGCTCCAGCGAGCGCCTCCGCCCGCGCCGCCGAGGTCGTGGTCGGCGACAGCCTCCCATGACCTGAGCACGCGGCGGCCCGCCAGCCATGTGCGATAGCAGAAGTCGGTGTCCTCGAAGTAGAGAAAGATCCGCGGGTCGAACCCGCCGATGCGCTCGAAATGCGCTCGCTCGACCAGCATGATCGTGGCGTTCATCGCGGCGACGTCGGACACCAGCGAGCGGCGCTCGTGGGAGCCTCCGGGGTCGTGCGTGGTCGCGCACACCACTGCCGCCCCGGGCGTCTGCTGCAGGTCGCGCACGAGCAGCGAGATCGTGTCGGGCCAGAGGTCGACGTCGGGGTTCATGAACAGCAGCAGCTCTCCCTTCGCCCGTTCCGCGCCGAGGTTGCAACCGCGCCCGTAGCCGAGGTTCTCCTCGCTCCTGAGCAGCGTCACGTCGTCCTGGTCCGCGAGGGCCGCCTCCGTGCCGTCGCTGGATGCGTTGTCCACGATCACGATCTCCAGCGGCGAATACTCGCTCGCACGCAGGCCGGCCAGCAGGCGGGGCAGCAGGTCGCGGCTGTTGTAGGCGATCGGGATCGCCGAGACAAGCGGGCGCGAATCGCTCACTCGGCGTTGCGGAAGACCGAGACGACCGTCATCGCCAGGATCTTAATGTCCAACCCCAGAGACCAGTGTGCGATGTAGTAGTTGTCGCACTCCACGCGTTCGGCCAGCGAGGTCTGCCCGCGCAGGCCGTGCACCTGCGCCCATCCGGTGATCCCCGACTTGACCCTCAGGCGGTCGCCGTAGCGAACGACGTCCTGCCTGAACAGCTCGACGAACTCAGGGCGCTCCGGGCGCGGGCCCACGAGGCTCATGTCGCCGCGCAGCACGTTGAACAGCTGCGGCAGCTCGTCCAGCGAGGTGCCGCGCATGAAGCGCCCGACGGCCGTGCGGCGATCCTCGCCCTCGACGCCGCCGGGGGCCACGTCGCCGGCGAGCAGGAAGCCCATCGCGCTGGCCTCCTCCTCATCTCCGCCCGGCTTGACGCGCATCGAGCGGAACTTGTAGAAGGTGAAGATCTTGCCGTCGCGCCCGACGCGCTGCTGGCGGAACAGCGTCGGCCCGGGCGAGCTCAGACGCACGAGGATGCTCAGGCACAGGATCAGCGGCGAGAGCACGAACAGCAGCACCAGCGCGCCCACGCGGTCCAGAGCGTGCTTAACGGCGAACTGCACGCCGTTGGGGTTGACGGCGCTGAACGACAGCAGCGGCAGCCCGCCCACTGTGTCGTAGCGCACGCGGTCGTTGATCGTGTCGAACATCCTCGGCACGACGGACACTTCGATACCGAGCTCCTGGCAATGCTGGATCAGGCGGCTCACGCGCTCATCCGCCACCGAGGAGAACGCCACGATCAGGTTCCTGACCCTGGTGCGCCGCACGGTCGCGTCGAGGTCCTCGATCGTCCCGAGGACAGGCACGCCGCGCCCGCCCACCTCGGCCACCGAACGCGGGTCCTCGTCGAGGAAGCCCACCGGCAGCAGCCCGTACTCGGGGTGCGCCTCCAGCCGCCTGGCGACCTGCGCGCCGACCATCCCCGCGCCCATGATCAGCACCGGCTTGCCGACCAGGCGGTGGGCGCGCGCCCACCGCTGGGCAAAGGAGAGCGCGATCCGGCCCGATCCGACGCCGATCAGCGAGAACAGCCATGCGCGCAGCCACTGGTCCTGGTTTGGGACCTGGCGGTTGAGGTACATGCCGAGCACAGCCACCGCCATCGCCGCCACCGACACCGCGCTGAGCACCGGCACGACGCCGTCGAGCACGAGCGCCCGCATGCGGGTGCGGTAGAGGCCGCGCAGATAGAACAGCAGCAGCACCAGCGGCGGGAGCGCCAGCAGCGGGGCGCTCAGAGAGGTCACGTGCACGGCGCGTTCGGCACCGCCGAGGGCGCCGAGCACGGCGACGCAAAGCAGCAGGAAGTCCACCGCGGGTCGCAGCAGGTTCCACCCCGCGCCCTCGAGCAGCCACTGCAGCGGGCCGATGAAGCTCGCTTGCCAGACGGACCTGGGGGCAGGGGCGTCCTGGGACAGCTCGCCGCTGCGCAGCGGGAGCGTGGTCGATGTCTGTTGTGTGAGTCGTGTGGGATCCATCGTGGGGGCCGTCCGTGCCTCTATAGGGTTACTCGGGTTTTGGGAGGTTTGTCTTTAGTCAACGCGCTTGCTCAGGCCGTGCGTCGTGTCAGTTGGCGGGTGAGCGCGCCCGTGGCGCCCAGGCCGGCCAGCGCCAGCGCCACGTAGAGCAGATCGGAGCCGGACAGTCCCAGCGCCGGAACGCTGGCGGGGGCGCCCGCCACGGCCGGGCTGGGAGCCTGAGCGGCCGCGGGCGCGCGCTTGGTGCCCGGCTTGGCCCTGCGGGCGCGCGCGCGCCCTGGCGCCCGGGATCCTCCCGGCGCACGCGAGCGCCGCTTCCCGGCGGAGCCGCTTCGCGCAGGCTGTGAGCCTTCAGATGAGCCGCGGGACGGCGTCGCGAGACCCTGCCCGGCGCCGGCGCCGGAGCCGGGAGACCCGCCCGAGGAGCCGCCGCTACCGCCGACGTTGACCAGGCCCGCCCCAAGGATCGCCTGGTTGCCCTCTCCCGGGCCGCCGTAGCCGCTGAGCAACGTGTTTGCGAAGGCCGCGGGCGCAACCGCGATTGTCGCCGTGACCGTCACAGCTGCTGCTGCGAGTCCAATTGCCGTCCGTGTCGTCATCTCGTCCCTACCCTGGGTTTGCTGGCTGGCGCGAGCAACTCGTCCACTCTCCGTGCCATATGTGCGTCAGTCTTGGCTCCGACCACCTTGTGCGCACTCTGCCGGGGGCAGAGGGTGGTGCGAGAGCTGCCCACAAGGTACCGAACCCACCGGCCTCTGTCGAATCGCGGGGCCCGATTTCCCAAATATTTACGGCGTCTGGAGCGCGGCGAGCAGGATCTCGCGGTTCAGCTCCGCGATGGGCACCCTGCGGCCTTCGGCCGCAATCCGGTAGGCCTCGCGAGTCAGCGGGTCGCGGGGGTTGAGATGCACGGCCCTGCCCAGCAGCGCCAGCGCGCTCGCGCGCCGGCCTGCACTCGAGGCGATGGCGCCGCGCTCGAGTGTCGCGTAGGCGTCTCCCGGCGTACGCCCGAGCGCCTGCGCGAACTGGCCGTCGGCACGCGCCAGCTCCCCGTAGCGCAGGGCGATGCTGCCCGCCACCAGAAACGCTTCGTCGCTCAGCGGGTTCAGCAGCGAGGCCTGGTGCAGGCGCGCATACGCGGTGGCGGGAGCGCGCGTCCAGATGCTCGCGGCGCTCTCGATCTCCAGCTCGCTCAGCCACGGCGCCGCAAATGAGCCTGCGATGGCCATCGCCAGCAGCGCCGCAGCGCCACCGAGGAGCACCCGCCGGCGCCGGCGGGGCCAGGCGGTGGGTACGGGCCCGGTGGAGGGCGCGGGCCCGGCGGAGGGTGCGGGCCCGGCGGCCGGCGGGGATGACCTTCGCCGGGAAAGCGCGCACGCGAGGCCCAGCAGGGCGAACGCCGGCGCGCCGAGCCCGGCGAACTCCCAGAACCAGTCGAAGGAGCCGTGGACCACCCAGTAGGCGAAGCCCGCGAGCGCCGCTGCGGCCACCGCCCCTGTGAGCGGATCCGGATCCCGCACGGCGCGCGCGCCCGCCAGCAGCGCCGCGCCGAATCCCACGAGCGCGATCAGCGCTCCGATCAGGCCGGTCTCGGCGAGCGTGCGAAGCTCCACGCTGTGCGGATAGCGGGGCGTCTCTTCGCTGCGCCCGTGCTCCAGGTACTGCTCGGCGAAGTTGTCGGCGCCGATGCCCAGCAGCGGATGCGCGACGAACTCGTCGAGCGCCACCCTGTAGAAGTCATAGCGGTTGCTGCCCAGCCCGCCCACGAGCCTCGGCCCGGTGCTCGCCTGGCCGTAGCCGCCCTTGAAGCTGTCCCACTCGTGGCGCACGCGGGTGATCGGGTTCCCGGCCGCGGCGAGTCCGCCCGCGACGATCACCAGCAGGCTCAGCAGCGCGATCGCCCTGGCCCCGCGCCCCACGCGTTCCCGCGCGCGCTGGGAGAGCACGCGCCGGCTCTCGCCAGCGGACACGGCCGCCACCACCGCCCCCACCGCCGCAGAGGCCAGGATGCTCACGAGAACGGCCGTATGCAGCCGGCTGGGCGCAACAGCCTCCCCGATCAGATCGTCGCCCACGTGCAGCAGGAACGGCGCGGAGACGCCGATGCCCGCCGCGACGGGCACGAGCACCGCGAACGTGCGCACGCGCCCGGGCAGCAGAGCGAACACGAGCACCAGCATCACCGGCGTGGAGTACAGCGAGCCGCGGCTCTGGCTGAGCAGCGCGATGTCGGCGAGCAGCACCGCGCTGCCGGCGAGCAGGCCGCGGATCGACCAGTGCAGCCGGTCGCTGCGCGCCAGCAGCAGAGCGGGCCAGAACGCCATCAGCCACTGCGCCGCGTTGGCGTTGGGGTAGCCGCTGGGATAGGCCAGGCGCCCGTCGGGGACGAGTGTCTGCAGGCTGGAGGCGCCGGCGGCGCTCAGGTGGATCGCGGTGAACAGCGCCACCGCGGCGATCGCCAGCACCCAGCAGACCAGCAGCAGCGCCGCGCTGGCGCCGCGCTGGGCCCAGCCGGCGAACAACGCGAAGGCCAGCAGGTAGAGCAGCGTTCGGTCGGCGCCTTCCCACGCGTCGCCGGGCACACCCGCCCACAGGATCGAGAGGAAGCTGAACGCGGTGTAGGCGCCCAGCGCGCCGATTGCCAGCTTCACCACAAGGGGCATCTCCCCGATGCGCGGCCCCACCAGCCAGATCGTGAGGCCCAGCAGGGCCAGCAGGATCAGTCCGCCCGGCGCCCAGTGCGTAACCGGATAGCCGGCCTGGCCGGTGGACCAGACGACGAACAGGATCAGCGCAGCGAAGGCGGGCACCGTCGACGGGGCCTGGCGGAGCGTCGCGATGGGCCTGCCCGTCATCGCGCCCACAATAATCCTCGGGGTGAACGACACTTTCGAGCTCGCCGGCTTCTACGAGCGCAGCTACTCCCAGGACCCCGAGCGGGCGGCGCTGTTCTCGAGGTGGCGCGCCCTGAGCGCCGTCGGCAAGGCCGATCACGTGATCAGCCTCTGCGCAGCGGCCTCGCTGGCGCCCGCCAGCGTGCTCGACGTGGGCTGCGGGGACGGGGCGCTGCTCTCCGAGCTGCACCGGCGCGGCTTCGGCGGGGTGATGGCGGGCGTGGAGATCACGCAGGCGGCGGTCGACATCGCCGCGCAGCGTGAGGAGATCGGCGCGGTCTCGCTATACGACGGGCGCAACCTGCCGTTCGCTCCGGGCGCGTTTGAGCTGGGGGTGCTCTCCCATGTGCTGGAGCACGTCACCGAACCCGCAGCGCTGCTCGCCGAGGTCGCGCGCGTCTGCGGCGCCGTCGTGTGCGAGGTGCCGCTGGAGGCCAACTGGTCAGCGCGCCGGGGCGACCGGCGCGCGATCGCCGCGGAGGTCGGCCACCTGCAGCGGCTCAGCCGCGCGGGGGCCAGGCGCATCGTCGCCGACGCAGGCCTTCAGCTCGCCGCCGAGCTGGAGGATCCGCTCCCGGCCGAGGTGCACCGCTTCTTCGCCGGCTCAGCCCGCCAGCGAGCAGCCGGCACCGCCAAGTGGGCGCTGCGCAACTCGCTGCACACGCTCGCCCCGCCGCTGGCCAGGCGCAGCTTCACCCTTCACTATGCGTGCCTGGCGCTCGCGCCGGGCGCGTAGCGGCGGCGAACAGGAGCGACAGCACCGTTCCCATCAGGTCGTCGGGCACGGCCTCCGGGTCGGCGAGCTTCTGGCGGGCGATGCCGTCGGCGAGCGCGTCGATCGCCACGGCCAGCTGCTCGGCGGGCAGAGCCAGCTCCAGGTCGAACTCGCGCGCAGCTTCCGCGATCAGCAGCGTGAGCACCTCGCGCGTCTGCGCGAAGCTCGCAGCCACCTTCGGCCTGATCTCGGGGTCGCGCACGCCATAGGCCCAGAACTCCATGAACAGCAGCAGCACGTCGGGCTCGCGCTCGATCAGCTCCATCCACTGCCGCGCACCGCCCGTCGCACGCTCGGAGACCGACGCCCGGGCGCGCACCGCGTCGGCGATCTCGCCCGCGTGCAGCTCGATCTCGCGCCGCATCAGCGTCAGGAACAGGTCCTCCTTGCCGTCGAAGTTGGAGTACAGCGCGCCGGTGGAGAAGCCGGCGTCGGATGCGATCTCATCGACGGAGGCCCCGTGGAAGCCGCTCTGAGCGAACTGCCTGCGCGCCGAGGCGAGCAGGCGCTCACGCGTGTTCGCGCGGCTCTGCTCGCGTGTCAGGCGCGTTCCCGCAACAGCCGCGGCTCCCGGCTCCCCGTGTTCGCCGTCGCTCATGCGTAGATTGTACTTGACAGAGGGATCACTATTTCGATAGCGTTCGTTATCCAAGTTCGACGCCCCCGGAGCGACTGGAGCGAGCCATGGCCACAGCCACCACCACTCCCACAGACACGCCCAACTTCGCAAGCCTGCCCACCGACGCCATCTCCTACGAAGACCTCTATGCCCGCTGGGAGCGCGGCAACTGGTCGGCGATGGAGCTCGACTTCACCGAGGACGCGCGCCAGTGGCAGGAGGACTTCACCGAGTTCGAGCGCCAGGCGGCAGTCTGGAACTACTGCCTGTTCTTCTGGGGCGAGGACGCGGTCGCCGACAACCTCTCCCCCTACATAGACGCGGCGCCGCTGGAGGAGCAGAAATACTTCCTCACCACCCAGCAGGTCGACGAGGCCCGCCACGCGGTCTTCTTCAAGCGCTTCATGAAGGAGGTGTGCGGCATCGGCAGCGGATCGATGGCCAGCGGCCTGGAAAGCATCAAGCCGCAGCTCACATCGGGGTTCCGCAGGATCTTCGACCGCCTCGACACGATGGCCGACGAGCTGCGCGCCGACCGCTCGCCCGCCAAGCTCGCCGCCGCGGTCACGCTTTACCACATCGTCATCGAGGCCTCGCTCGCGCAGCCCGGGCAGCACTTCATCTGCGGCTACCTGCAGGAACGCGACAAGCTGCCAGCCTTCCGCAAGGGCATGGAGAACATCGCCGCCGACGAGCAGCGCCACATCGGCTTCGGCGTCAAGCTGCTCGCCGACCTCAACCGCGAAGACCCAAAGGGCGTGCCAAGGGCGGTCGCGCGGATGCTGCGCGAGGTCACCCCCTACACCTCCCAGGTGCTCATGCCGCCCGGCTGGGACGAGCGCTACATCACCGTCTTCAACGCCAACTTCGACGACGTTGGCGTCGAAGGCGTCACCTCCATGTCCACCAAGCTGCGCTCAGCCGGGCTCGCCGTCGAGTCGCTTCCAGGTCCCCCCATCCTGCCGCCGGGGCTCTCGCCGCTGGAGATCTCACAGCGCGGGCGCGCGCTTGCCAAAGCGGGCGTGATCGGCGTGCGCGAAGGGCCCACGCAGCGAGACTCCGACACGCAGTCGCTGCTGTTCGACACCATCCGCCGCAGCGTCAACCCCGACCACGGGCTGGGCGGCCCGATGACGCTGCAGTGGGAGTTCACCGACCCGGACATCCCCACGTGGCACCTCGTCGTCAACAACGGCTCGAGCGTCGCCGAGCAGGGCCAGGCGCCCTCGCCCGACGTGCGCCTGCAGATCTCCTACCAGGACTGGGTCGACGTGGTCGGCGACCGCGTCAACCCGCTCAAGCTGATGGCCAGGGGCAGGCTGCGCCCACGTGGCAACCCGCTCGCGCTTGCTCGCCTCGGCAAGATCTTCCCCAGAGACTGACCCGAGCCCGGCAACGGGGAGTACGCTCGGGCCGTGGCCCGGCTCGTTGTACACCTGAAGCTTCGCGGGGCGTGGTGAGCGTGCGGCGCACCCTCGCGGTGACCGTGGCGATCCTGTGTGTGCTTTCGGACAATGCCTCTGCGCGGCAACCCGCTCGCGTGCCCCGGCTGTGCCACGTTCCACGGCTCACCGGCCTCACACTCAGCGCCGCGCGTGTCCGGGCTGAGCACGCCCGTTGTGAGTTGCGCGTGAAGGGCGCCGCCCTTGAAGAAGCCCAGGTCCAGACGGTCGAGCGCCAGTCACCCGCCCACGACAGGCGCTCCAGGAGCGTGACCGTGTGGCTCAACCCCCTCTGCCGGCGTGAAGCGTTGTACGGCCCGGAACTGAAGGAGCCGCTCGTTTCGCCCGGGCCAACCGAGCTGGTCAGCGGCTTCTTCCTCATCGGCGGTCCGCTCGACCATGGATTCTCCAGCCTCGGCTGCAAACTCCCGGCCCCGCCGCCTGACGCCGGCACGGTGGAAGTGGCGAGCGCGACCGGCGCGCTCGTTGCGACGCAGACCTCCGCTCAGGACCACTTCGTCGAGATACCGCTGCCGCCCGGCACCTACACGATCACAGCCACTTTCCTGGGTGCGACCATCAACGAAGCTCACCCGAGGGTCAGCCAGACCGTCGTGATCCCACCCGGCCACACCGTGCGCCAGGACTTCTTCCTCAACGTCCCATAGCCACGCGGCCCGCACCGACCTGCCGCCGGCTTCCTAGCCCGGCGAGAACTCGCGTTCGGCGGCGACCTGTGCCGCCCGCGCGCGCGGCGAGAGCTGCGCCACCGCACGCGATGGGGCGGCGGCCGCCGCGCGGGGAGCGGTGGTGGAGGCCGGGCCCACAGCGGCCGGCGCCTGGGCCTGCTCGGGCGTGAACTCGGCGCCTTCGGAGGCGGCGGCGGCCGCGCGCGTCCCGGCTTCGGTTGCCGGCGTGCGTGCTGAGGCGGCCGTCAGGACCGCCTGGCGCCCGATCGCTGGGGCAGATCGCACGGAATGGCGCAGCGAGGCCGCCCCGCGGCCCTCACTCCTGCGCGCCAGCCTCGGTGGCACGTGGTGCCCGGAGACCCCCAGCGCGACGCAGCCCGCGCCGATACTCAGCGCCAGCACACAGCCGGCCGCCAGCTTGGCCACCAGCGGGCCGCCGATCAGCGCGCCGCCCGCTCCGCCGGCCATGCCGCCCGCAGCCGAACCCGCGCCCGCAGCCCCGGCGCCCGCGCCCGCTCCGGTGCCGCCGCCGACGGCGCCCTTGCCCGCCAACGCGGCGGAGCCCGCGTGGCCCGGAGCGGCCGCGCGTGCGAGCAGCCCCGCGCCGAGCCCTGCGGGCCACAGCGCCGGTGGCAGCGCCGCTGCGAGCCCTCGCAGGGATAGCACGTAGGCGCGGCAGGACGGGCACTCGCTTCGGTGCATGCTCGCCAGGCGGTGGCGCTCGCCTCCAGGCTCCAGCATCCCGAACGCCAGCGCGCGCATCAGCGAGCCCTGCTCATCGCACCACGCGCCCGCTCGAATCGTCTCCACGAGCGCGCCCACCTTGCCGGCAACTCCGGGACGCCCAGGCGCGCGCCCCTCCATCAGCCTGCGCATCCTGCGCTCTGACAGCCCCATGCGCTCCGCCGCCTCCTCGCGCGAGAGGCCCTGCAGATAGCACAGCGCCGCGGCTTCGCGCTCCCGCTCGCCCAACTGCCCGTGCAGTCCCTCCATCAGGTGGCGCAGCCGCACGCGATCATCCAGATCCGAGGCCAGATCCGGCTCCCACGCGCCCTCCACAGCGCCGTCCGCGCCCGGCGCGAGGGCCGTATCGCCGCCACCGCCGGAGAACCGCGTACGCCGATCCGCGTGCCTCCAGGCACGCGCCTCCTCGATCGCCCTGCGGTATGTCACCACCACCAGCCAGCCGGCGGGATTGGCCACATCCTGCCCCCGCATCGCCGTCAGGTACAGGCCCTGCCACGCCTGGGCGTAACACGCCTCCAGATCGGCCTCATCGAGGCTCACGCGCTCACGCGCCAGCTTCGCGCGCACCGCCGCCAGCACGCGGCCCCTGAGCGACTCGAACTCCTGGCGCAGCAGTCTCTCCGCTCGAAACCGCCGCAGGCTCAGTGGGCTCACCGCAGGAGATTATGTAAACACCGGGCGATTCGCAAGAGCGCCCCGCCGCGCACACCGGGACTGCCCGCCGGGCCCCGCCGGCTAGGCCAGGCTGTGTATCTGACCCAAGCTCACCTCGCGCATGGGCCGGCCGGCGAGGTGCGCGCGGTGCCACTCCACCACCATGCGCAGCGCCGAATCCAGGTCGCACGCCGGGGTCCAGCCCAGCTCGCGCTCGGCGGCGCTCGAGTCCAGCGCCAGGTGGCCCGCCTCGGGCGGGTTGGGCCCCTCGTCAAGCACCCAGGACAGGCGATCGGCCCACAGGCTGCGCATGCGCTCCAGCACCCAGCCCACCGTCCGCTCATCCTCCTCGCGCGGCCCGAAGTTCCACGCCCTCGCCGCCCACGGCCCGTCCCACAGGGCCTGCGCAAGCAGCAGGTAGCCACCCAGCGGGCTCAGCACGTGCTGCCAGGGGCGCACCGCGCCCGGGTTGCGAACCAGCGCCGGTCGGCCCGCCTCGATCGCGCGCACCACATCCGCCAGCAGCCTGTCCTCACCCCAGTCGCCTCCGCCGATCACGTTGCCCGCGCGCGCCGTCGCGAGCATCGGAGCGCCCTGATGCGCGAAGAACGAGCGGCGGTAGGCCGCCGCCACCAGCTCCGCGCACGCCTTCGAGCTGGAGTACGGATCGTCCCCGCCCAGCGCGTCGGCCTCGGTGAAACGCGCCGAACTGCCCGCGGGGTTCTCGTAGCACTTGTCCGAGGTCACCACCACCACCGCTCGCACGCCGCCCGTGCGGCGGGCCGCCTCCAGCACGTTCACCGTTCCCATCACGTTCACCTCGTAGGTCAGCGCCGGCTCGCGCAGCGAGCGCCTCACCATCGGCTGGGCCGCCAGGTGGAACACCACCTCGGGGCGCCACCGCGCCAACGCCTCCACCACCGCCGCCTGGTCGCGCACGTCCAGCTCGGCCTCCTGCATGTCCGAGCCCACCTGCGCCAGCTCGTACAGGCTCGGCCGCGTCGGCACACCGCCCGAGACGCCGGTCACGGCGGCGCCAAGGGACTGCAGCCACAGGGCCAGCCAGGAGCCCTTGAAGCCCGTGTGGCCCGTGAGCAGCACGCGGCGTCCCTGCCAGAAGTCACGGTCGATGTTCACGCAGAGGGCTATCTTCACGCAATCTCCGCGCCCGCCGCCTCCTCGCCTCCGGGCACCCCGGTCCCGCCGCCTCCCCCGCGCGCGGAGATCCTGGGCATCCCGCTCGCCGTCTCTGACTACCGGCAGGTCATCGACTGGATGGAGCAGGTCATCGCCACGGGCGCGCGCGCCTACGTCACCGCCGCCGCCGTCAACCTCGTCATGTCCGCGCGAGAGCGGCCCGAGGTCATGGACGCCGTGCTCGGCGCCACGCTCGCCGTGCCCGACGGGCAGCCGCTGGTGTGGGCGCTGCGAGCGCTCGGGCAACGGGGCGCAACGCGCGTGTACGGCCCGGATCTGATGGCGCTCTTCTGCGAGCGCGCAGCCGCCAGCGGCCTGCCCATGTACCTCTACGGCGGGCGCACCCCCGAGGCGCTCGAGCTGTTGGGCACGCGACTGCGCCAGCGCTTCCCGGGGCTGGTCATCGCCGGAGGCCATTCGCCCCCGTTCCGCGCGCTCACCGCCGCGGAGCAGCAGAGCGTCGTGGCCGACATCGAGAGCTCCGGCGCCCGCGTCGTATGGGTCGGCATCGGCCAGCCCAAGCAGGAGCTGTGGATGCGCGCGATGCGCCCGCGCCTCAGTGCGCCGCTGCTCGTCGGCGTGGGCGCCGCGTTCGACTTCCACGCGGGTCTCGTGCCCCAGGCGCCCGCGTGGATGCAGCGCAACGGCCTGGAGTGGGCCTACCGCCTCCGCCGCGAGCCACGCCGCCTGTGGCGGCGCTACGCGCGCTACAACCCGCGCTTCCTCGCGCAGTACTCACGCCAGTACGCACGCCACCGGCGCTCGCCGAAAGGCGGCTAGCCGCGCCCGCTGCGGCGCCCCCGCCGCCGGGGCGCCGCTACCCTCTGCGTGCATGAGCCCCTCGCAGAGCACCGCCGACGTAGCGGTCGTCGGCCTAGGACGCGTCGGGCTGCCGCTCGCCCTGTCCTTCGCCGACCGCGGCCTGCAGGTGCTCGGCATCGACAACGACCCGGCGCGGCTGGGCGCCGTCGCGGAAGGCCGCATGCCGTTCGCCGAGACGGGCGCCGATGAGCTGATCGCGCGCGTCCACGGCTCGGGCCGGCTCGGCTGCAGTGAGCGCGTCGCCGACGCCGCCACCGCGCGCCACATCGTCATCACGCTGGGCACGCCGTCCTTCTCTCACATCGAGATCGACATGCGCGACATCCGCTCCGCCCTCGACGACCTGCTCGGGGTCCTGGAACCCGGGCATTCGGTCACGCTGCGCTCCACCGTCGCGCCGGGAACCACGGACTTCGTCGCCGGCTACCTCGCCAAGCACAGGGGCTTCCGCGCAGGCGAGGACGTGTTCGTGGCGCACGCTCCCGAGCGAATAGCGGCCGGGCGCTTCCTGGAGGAGATCGACACGCTGCCCTGCATCATCGGCGGCGTCGGCGCGCGCTCGGGGGAGGTCGTGGGCGAGCTGTTCTCCGTGTTCGACGCGCCGATCGTGCAGACCACGCCCGTGCAGGCCGAGCTGGCCAAGATCTGGGCCAACATCCTGCGCTACACCAACTTCGCGCTGCCCAACCTGCTGATGATGGACTGCGAGCGATACGACGCCAACGTCTTTCAGGTCATCGAGCTCATCAACCACGACTACCCCCGCGGAGGCATCGCCCTGCCGGGCTTCACCGCGGGCACGTGCCTGCGCAAGGACTTCACCTTCTCGGAGGAGCGCTCGCCGGCACCCGGCATGCTGCTGGCCGTCTCGCGCGTCAACGAGTCCGTGCCGCTGTTCCTGCTCGAAGGCGCCAAGCGCCGGCTCGGGTCGCTCGCCAACAGGCGCATCGCCGTGCTCGGCCTAGCCTTCAAGGCGGACACCGACGACGAGCGCGACTCGCTCGCGCACAAGCTCATCCGACTGCTCGAGCGCGAGCTCGCCGACGTCGTCGTGCACGACCCCCACGTGCCCACCCCCACCATCTCGCTGACAGAGGCCGTGCGCGGCGCCGACGCCGTCATCGTCGCCGCCAACCACTCCGAGTTCCGCGACCCACAGACGCTCGCCACGATCGCCGAGGAGGCGGGCGCCGACTGCCTGGTGGTCGATCCGTGGAACTGCTGGGGAGCCGCCCAGGTCTTCGCCTACGCCTCCGAGCTCGCCGCGCTCGGAACCCCCCGTTGAGCCGCGTCCTGGTAACCGGAGGCGCGGGAACGATCGGCGCTGCGGTCGTCAAACGCCTGCTCGCCGACCCCGCCTACGAGGTGCGCGTCTCCGATCAGCGACTCGCGCCGCGATGGATGCGCGAGGGCTGCGAGGTGCACACCGGTGATCTGCGCGAGCCCGATCAGGCCCACGCGGCCACACGCGGATGCAGCCAGGTGATCCACCTCGCCGCGATCGTCGGCGGCATCGCCAACTTCCACAAACTCCCGCACACGCTCACCGAGGTCAACAACGCCCTCTACAACGCCGTCATCCGCGCCGCGCTGGACCTGGAGGTGCAGCGCTTCGTCTACGTGTCCTCCTCCATGGTCTTCGAGCGCGCCGAGCTCTACCCCACGCCCGAGGACTACCTACCCGACTGCCCGGTGCCGCTGTCCGCCTACGGCTTCTCCAAGCTCAGTGGCGAGGTCTACTGCCGCGCCGCCCACCAGGAGCACGGCCTGCCCTTCACCATCTGCCGTCCCTTCAACGCCTACGGGCCCGGGGAGGTCCCCGACGCCGAGCCGGGCATCGCCCACGCCGTGCCCGACCTCATCAACAAGGTCCTCGCCGGACAGCGGCCGCTGCAGATCTTCGGCTCGGGCGAGCAGACGCGCACGCTCACCCACGTCGATGACATCGCCGACGGCATCGTCACCGCCATGGGCTCCCCCGCAGGGCTCAATGAGGACTTCAACATCTCCGCCTCGCGCGAGCTCACCGTCGCGCAGATCGCAAAGATCATCTGGGAGGCATGCGGCGAGGACCCGGCGCAGTTCGCCCTGGAGCACCTGCCCACCTTCACCGTCGACGTGCAGCGCCGCTGGCCCTCGGTGGAGAAGGCCCGCACGCTGCTCGGCTGGCAGTCGCAGATCGAGGTCGAGGACGGCATCGCGGCGACCGTGGCCTGGCTGCGCGAACGCTCGGGCACCCCGGCCGTTGGCTAAGCTGGCGCCATGCCGAGCGCGAGCCTCACACCACGCCGCCCGGCGAGCTGAGATCAGCGCGTATGCGGCTGCTGCGCAGGATCAAGCATCTGGTGCGGGCGCTCGCGCCGCCGGAGGTGTGGCTGCTCAACCATGTCGTCAGCCGCATCCCCTTCGCCGCACCGCGAATGGCCGCCTATGCGCGCGCCGGAGTGGACTTCGAGGATCATCGCACCGGGGTCATCATGCTCCGCAGCGAGATCTCCGCTCCCCGCCGGCTGCGCATCGGGCGCGGCAGCGCCATCGGCAGGCACTGCGTCATCGACTCGCGCGGAGGCATCACGATCGGCAGCAACGTCAACATCTCGAGCTTCGCGCGGCTGCAGACCGCCAAGCACCTGATCGACGATCCCGACTTCGCCGACTCCTATGCCCCGATCCTCATCGGCGACCGCGCGTGGATCGCCGAGGGCGCGGTCGTGCTCGGCGGGGTCACGATCGGGGAAGGCGCGGTTGCCGCCGCCGGCGCGGTCGTCACCAAGGACGTCCCGCCGTTCACCGTCGTCGGCGGCGTCCCCGCCCAGCGCATCCGCGAGCGCTCGCACGAGCTGCGCTACGAGCTCAGCTGGCGACCGAACTGGTTGTGAGGCGCTCGCGCCGGCGCGCACGCCGCGGGCCCCCGCTGCGGACCCCTATAGGCTCCCGCCGATGAGCGAGCCCCGCCGCGCACTCATCACCGGAGTCACCGGCCAGGACGGGTCCTATCTGGCCGAGCTGCTGCTCGACCATGGCTACGAGGTGCACGGCATGGTCCGCCGCGCCTCCACCGAGAAGTTCGACCGCATCGAGCACATCCGCGAGCGCATCACCCTGCACCAGGGCGACCTGCTCGACCAGCGCTCGCTCGTCGACGCCCTGCGCGCCTCGCGCCCCAGCGAGATCTACAACCTCGCCGCCATGTCCTTCGTCGCCGTCTCCTGGATCCAGCCCACGCTCACCGCCGAGTTCACCGGCGTGGGCGTCACGCGCATGCTCGAGGCCACACGCGAAGTCTGCCCGGAGGCGCGCTTCTATCAGGCCTCCTCCAGCGAGATGTTCGGCAAGGTGCTCGAGGTGCCCCAGACCGAGACCACGCCCTTCTACCCGCGCTCCCCCTACGGCGTCGCCAAGGCCTACGGGCACTTCATCACCGTCAACTACCGCGAGTCCTACGACCTGCACGCCACCTCCGGGATCCTCTTCAACCACGAGAGCCCCCGGCGCGGCCTGGAGTTCGTCACGCGCAAGATCACCTGGCACGCCGCCGCCATCCGCCACGGGCTCCGCAAGGAGGTGCGTCTGGGCAACCTGGACGCCGAGCGCGACTGGGGCTACGCCAAAGACTACGTCGAGGCGATGTGGCTGATGCTGCAGCGCGATCAGGCCGAGGACTACGTCATCGCAACGGGCAAGTCGCACTCCGTCAGGGAATGCTGCGAGATCGCCTTCGAGGAGGCCGGCCTTGGCGATTTCGAGCGCTACGTCACCATCGACCCCTCGTTCGTGCGCCCGGCCGAGGTCGATCATCTGATCGGAGACCCCGGCAAGGCCGAGCGCGACCTCGGCTGGACGCCGAAGACAAGCTTCGAGGAGCTCGTGCGCCTGATGACGCGCGCAGACCTCGAGCTGCTCGCGCCCCGCTGATCGCGATGGGCGTGCCCCTGTTCGACACCTCCACCCCGCTCGACGGGCTGCGGGGGGAGCTGCGCGAGGCGATCGACCGGGTGCTCGTCTCGGGCAAGTTCATCCTCGGCCCAGAGGTCGCCGCCTTCGAGCAGGAGTTCGCCGAATACTGCGGCGCCGGGCACGCCATCGGCGTCGCCAACGGAACCGACGCCATCACCATCGCCCTGCGCGCGATGGGCGTCGGCCCGGGCGATGAGGTGATCGTTCCCTCCTTCACCTTCTACGCCTCCGCCGAGGCCATCCCACCGACGGGCGCCGTGCCGGTCTTCTGCGACATCGACCCCGACACCTACTGCATCACCGCCGACACCGTCCGCGCCTGCCTGACGCCCCGCACCAGGGCCGTCATCGCGGTGCACCTGTTCGGCAACCTCGCGCCCGTGCGCGAGATCGAGGCCCTCGGCGTGCCGGTGCTGGAGGACGCCGCGCAGGCCGCCGGCTCCAGCGGCGGGGACGGGCGCCCCGGCGCCATCGGCCAGGCGGGCACGTTCTCCTTCTTCCCCTCCAAGAACCTCGCCTGCTTCGGCGACGGCGGCATCATCACCACCAGCGACGAGCAGGTCGCCGAGCGCGCGCGCACGCTTCGCTTCCACGGCTCCAGGGACAAGGTCACCTTCGAGGAGGTCGGCTACAACTCCCGGCTCGACGAGATCCAGGCGGCGATCCTACGCGTGCAGCTGCCGCACCTCGACAGCTTCGCCGACGGGCGCCGGCGGGCCGGAGAGCACTACCTGGACGCCGGGCTGGGCGAGCTCGTCGGGCTTCCCTCAGCGACGACCGGCAGCTCGCCCGCGTGGCACCTCTACGTCGTCTCGCATCCGCACATCGAACAGGTCGAACAGGCGCTGTCCGACGCACAGATCGGGCACAAGGCCTACTACCGCACGCCCGCCCACCGCCAGGTGGCCATGGCGCGCTGGCGCGGCGAGCGCGAGCTGCCCGGCACCGAGCACGCCGCTCGCAGCCACCTTGCGATACCCATGAGCCCCGTGCTCACCAGCGAGCAGGCCGAGCAGGTTGCGCGCGCCCTCGCGGCCGCGGGCATCGAAGCGCCGCGGGCGCGAGGCTAGCGCCAGCGCTCCAGCAGGTCCTCGCCGGGCACCTCTCGGCACACGCGCGCCGGCACGCCCATCACCACGGCTCTCGGCGGTACGTCGTGCGTCACGACCGCGCCCGCCGCCACGAACGCCTCCTCACCGATCTCCACGCCCGGGACCAGCACCGCCCCCGCTCCCACGCGGCACGCCCTACGCAGGGTCGCCCCGCGCAGCGGCGTCTCGGGGCCGTGGCGGGACATCGTGTCGTCGTTGCTCGTGACCACGCCCGGGCCGATGAACACGTCGTCCTCCACGAGCGAGTGAGCGGTCAGGTAGACGCACGACTGAATGCGCACGCGCGTTCCCACGACCACGTCGTTGTCCACGACGCTGCCGCGCCCGAGCACCGACCATGCGCCGATGCGGGAGCGCTCCCTCACAAACGCCTGGTCGCCGATGATCACCTCCTCTGCGATGCGCGCGCCCGCAAACAGGACCGCGCCGGCGCCCACGCTCGTGCCGACGCCGATCACCAGCGGCCCGAGATCGCCGCCCGCCGAGCGCGAGTGCGCCGAAAGCCTGGGGGACTTGCCCAGCACCGCGTGGTCGCCGATGCTCGCGCGCGCGCCGATCACAGTGTGCTCGTGGACCACCACGTAGGCGCCGAACTCGACCCCCTCGCCGACCGTCGCGCCGGGGCCCAGCAGCGGGCCCTGCGGCGTCCCCGCGCCGGGGCCTGCGGCGGAGGCGCTCACAGGCGCAGGACGTTCTCGCCGGCGGCGGCGCGCGTGACGCCGCGCAGGTCCAGCACCAGGCGCGCGCGGCGCGCGATCAGCTCGTGGTCGACCTCCGGGTGGGCGGTCACGATCAGCACGAGGTCCGCCTCCGCCACGGCCTGCTCCAGCGCGACGCTCGCCAGCCCGAACTCGGCCAGCGAGGGCACGTGCGGATCGTGGTAGAGCACCTCGGCGCCCAGGTCACCCAGGAGCGAGATGATCTTCAGGGCGGGCGACTCGCGCGTGTCCCCCACGCCCGGCTTGTAGCTCACGCCCACAACCGCCACGCGCGAGCCTTTCACCGACATGCCCCTGTCGTTCAGGGCGCGCTGGGCCTTGGACACGCAGTGGTAGGGCATCTGCTGGTTGACCTTGCCGGCCAGCTCGATGAACTCCGTGGACATGTCGAACTCGCGCGCGCGCCAGCTCAGGTAGAACGGGTCCACCGGCAGGCAGTGCCCGCCCATGCCGGGCCCCGGCGTGAAGCGCATGAAGCCGTAGGGCTTGCTCGCCGCCGCCTCCACGACCTCCCACACGTCGATGCCCATCCTGTCGGTCAGCATCGCCAGCTCGTTCACCAGCGCGATGTTCACCGAGCGGAAGATGTTCTCCAGCAGCTTGGTCATCTCCGCCGCCTCCGGTGTGGACACGCGGATCACCTCGTCGCAGATCAGCCCGTACACGGCCTCGGCGCGCTGCGCGCACGCCTCCGTCAGGCCTCCGAGCACCTTTGGGGTGTTGCGCAGCGTGTAGTCGGTGCGCCCCGGATCCACGCGCTCGGGCGAGTAGGCCAGGTGGAAGTCCCTGCCCGCTGCCAGCCCCGACTCCTCGAGCAGCGGCGCCACACGCTCGCGCGTCGTGCCCGGATAGGTGGTGGACTCCAGCACGACCAGCTGGTCGGCCTGCAGCACCTCGGCGAGCGCGCGCGTGGCTTCGATCAGGGGCCCCAGGTCGGGCTCGCGGTTGACCGTCAGTGGTGTCGGCACGCACACCAGCACCGCCTCTGCGCGCGCCAGGGGCGAGTAGCGCGTGCTCGCATGGATGGAGCCGGCCAGCGCCCGCAGCGTCTCGCTGGGGACGTCCTCGATGTAGGACTCCCCGGCCTCGATCGCCTCGACCTTGCGCGGGTCGGAGTCAACGGCGATCACCTCGCAGCCCTCCTGGGCGAACGCCACGGCGAGGGGCAGCCCCACGTAGCCCAGCCCGATCACCCCGACGATGCTCATCCGGGCGCCAGTCTAGGGGCTGACACCGACGCGCCCAGCAAAGCCAGGTCGGCGCTCACCATGCGCTCGACGAGCCCCTGGAAGCTCAAGCTCGCCGACCAGCCGAGCCGTTCCCGCGCCCTGGAGGGGTCGCCCACGCTGGGCGTGGCCTCCGGGGCGCGCCTCAGGGCCGGATCCACGCGCACGTGCTCCTCGGCGCGCAGGCCCACGCACGCGAACGCCGCGTCGGCGAACTCGGCCACCGTGTGCCCCTCGCCGCTGGCCAGCACGTAGTCGCCGGGCTCCTCCTGCTGGAGCATCAACCAGGCGCCGCGCACGATGTCACCCGCAAAGGACCAGTCGCGCACGGCCTCAAGCGAGCCGAGCGTCAGCTCGCTCTGCAGGCCCAGGGCGATCGCCGCGGCACCGTGGGTGATGCGGCGCGTCACAAACTGCTCGGGACGGCGCTCGGACTCGTGGTTGAACACGATCGCCGAGCTCGCGTGCAGGCCGTCGTGGCGGCGCATGGCGCCCACCAGCTGGTGGGCGGCGAGCTTGGCGACCGCATAGGGGTTCGCCGGGCGGCACGGCGTGTCCTCGCGCTGCGGGCTCTCGGGCGCATCGCCGAAGATCGCCCCGGAGGAGGGCACGAGCACGCGCATGCCCGCGCCGGCATCGCGCACCGCCTGCAGCACCGCGGCGCTGGAGCCGGCGATCGCGCGCAGCGTCTCCTCGGGGCGCTCCCAGGAGGCGGGCACGAACGACGGGGCGGCCAGGTGGTAGATCTCCTCGGGCTTGCACCGCGCGATCGCCGCGTGGAGCGTCTCGGGCTCCAGCAGCTCCCCGGGGATCACCTCCAGCTCCCCGCGCAGGTGCTCGCAGGCGCCCAGCGAGGCGCCGGGGCCTCCGCGCGCCATGCCCGTCACGCGGTAGCCCTTCTCCAGCAGCAGCTCCGCCAGAAAGGACCCGTCCTGTCCTGTTACGCCCGTGATCAGAGCGGTGCGGGTGCTGGGCACCACGGAAGCTTATGCGCTGGCCGCCGCGCGCCCCACACCGTCGTACACAGCCGCGAGCGCGCGCGCCACGCGCTCGGGAGCGCACAGCTCCCGCACGCGCAGGCGCGCCCGCTCCCCCGCCGCGCGGTCCCCCGCCAGGCGGGAGATCGCCAGCGCGAGCGCGCGAGCGTTGCCGGGCTCCACCAGATCGTCGGGCTCGACCAGCTCGGGCAGCGCCCCCACCCGGCTGGCGGCCACCGGCACGCCGGCAGCCATCGCTTCGGCCACCGCCAGGCCGAACGTCTCGCCCGAGCGCGAGGGCGCGAGCGCGATCGCCGCGCCCGCGCGCAGCCGCGCCAGCTCCTGCTCCCCCACCAGGCCCGCGAAGTGCACGGGCGCGCCCCGCACGCGCTCCCTCAGCGCGGCGAACTCCGGGCCATCGCCGGCGATCACCAGCGCCATGCCCGCCATGCGGCACGCGTCGATGGCAACCTCCACGCCCTTCTCCGGCGCCAGGCGCGAGACGAGGAGCGCGTAGGGCGCCGGCACGGGCGCTGCCCCGCCGTCGCCCTCCGGGCCGCCCGCGCCAGCCGCCGCCGGCTGCGCGGGGCCCGCCAGGCTCGGCAGCACGGGTGGGATCACGTGGACGCGCTCCCACGGCAGCGGCGCGCCCAGCTCCCTCAGGCGCTCGCGCGCGAACGCGCTGGGCACGATGAACGCATCGGCCTGGCCCACCAGGCGCTGCTGCCACAGCGCCAGCGACACGCCGTAGGCCAGGGCCTCCGGCACGCTGCCACGGCAGTTCAGGCGCACGCCGGGCAGCGTGTCGCGCCCATGGCAGCGCGTGCACTCTGCGCCGCGCGTGAAGCACACGCCGGTCGCGCATACCAGGCGGTACTGGTGCAGGTGCAGCACAACGCCCGCGCCGGCCGCGCGCGCCTGCGCAAGCGCCCGCCAGCCGAAGGCCGGATGCAGGTTGTGCGCGTGCACCACCCGCGCCCCGCTCAGGCGCACCGCGCGGCCCACGTCGCCCGCGTCGAGCCCGCCACGCAGCAGCCCGGCGGCGGCCCGTGCGCGCCCCAGCCCCTCCGACTCGCGGCTCAATAGCTCGGCGGGCTCCCCAAGCTCCTCGCGCACGAGCCACAGCAGGTCCGCAACCGCCCGCTCCTCTCCCCCCGTCGTGCGGTAGCGGTTGTGCAGGAACAGGACCATGCCCCGCTGAGCCTATTCGCCGCCTTCACCGCAAACCTAGACTGTCCCAGCGATGAAGCCCGCATCGATCCTCATCCCCACTCGCGCGCGCCTGGATTACCTGGAGGTGGCGCTCGCCTCGATCTGCCCGCAGGCCGCCCACGCCGGCGGGGTCGAGGTCGTGGTCATCGACGACGCGGGAGCCTCGGCGCGGGCGCGCTCAACCGTCGAGGCGCTCGGCGCCCGCTACGTCCCGCATCCGCTTCCGCTCGGGCTAAACGCCGCGCGCAACACCGGCGTGGCGGCCACACAGGGGGAGCTCGTGGTGTTCGTCGACGACGACGTGCGCGCCGCACCTGGTTGGCTGGCGGCGCTGCTGGCGGGCGCGCGCGAGCACCCCGGCATCGACGTCTTCACGGGGCCCATCCGCGCGCGGCTGGAAGGCCGGCCACCTCGCAGCTGCGGGCGCGAGGCGCCCCCGATCACGACGCTCGACCTCGGCGGCGAGGACCGCCTCACAGCGTTCGCGTGGGGAGCCAACATGGCCATCCGGCGCGCCGCCCTTGAGCTCGTCGGGCCGTTCGACCCGTCGCTCGTGGATGGCGGCGATGAGCAGGAGTGGCAGGAACGCCTGCGCGCGCAGAGCCCGCCGGGCGAGGTGCTCTACGTCGCCCGCGCCGCCGTCGAGCACCGCAGGACGCCGGCAGACTCGACGCTGCGAGCGCTCTCGCGCGTGGCCTACCTGCGGGGAGCCGCCGCGCGCCGCTTCGACGCGCGACGCGGCGACGCGCCGCCGCTCGGGCGCGAGCTGCTCACGCTCGCCGGGTGCGCCGGTCACGTCGCCCGCCGGCGCTGCCCCGCCGCCATCACCATGGTCGCTCACAGCGCCGGGCGCGTGCAGCAGGCAATGAGAGGCGTGCCCGCGCCGGGGGCCCCGGGGGAGGCTCCCGCCCCCTATGCGCCCGAGGCGCTCGGAGCGTCCGGAGCGCCCGGCGGCGATGACTTCCTGTCCGGGTCCAGCGGCACGGTCGGAGGCGTGGACTCCGTGCGGCGGCGCCTCACCGACCGCGCGCTGGACGCGGTGGAGATCGCCGGCGGGCGGCGGCGGCGGCTGAGCGCCGCGGCCAGGGCATCACCGCCGCGGCGGCGCGTGCTCATCCTCGGCGTCGAGCGCCCCGAGCACGCGCAGCTCGCCCGCGCGATGCGCGCCGAGCTGATGCGCTCGCGCCACGATGTGGCGCTCTACACACGTCCTCCCGGCGAGCTGGGCAAGTTCGAGAACCTCGACCTGCTGCTCGAGGCGCATCCGCCCGGCGACAGCGACTGGCTGATGGTCATCGACGACGACGTGGTGCTTCCGCACGGATTCCTCGACGTGTTCCTGTTCCTCAGCGAGCGCTTCTCCCTCGCGCTGGCTCAGCCCGCCCACCGCCTGGACTCCCACGCGGCCTGGCAGGTGACGCGGCGGCAGCCCGGCAGCGTGGCGCGCGAGACGAGCTTCGTGGAGATCGGCCCGGTGACGGCTTTCGCACGCGAGACCTTCCCGGTGCTGCTTCCGTTCCCGCCGCTGCGCATGGGCTGGGGCCTTGACGCCCACTGGGGGGCGCTGGCGCGCGAGCACGGCTGGCGCATGGGGATCGTGGACGCCGTTGCGATCGGCCACCGCGCCGCCCCGGCCGCCGCCTCCTACGCTCGCGCGGAGGCCGTCAGCGAGGCCCGCGAGTTCCTGGCCGGGCGCGCCTACGTGAGCGCCGCAGAGGCCCAGCGAACCCTTGCCACGCACAGGAGCTGGTGAGCGAGCTGCCGCGTCACGGCCCCCGAGTTGCGGTTGTGGCCGAGTTCTACCCGAGCAGCCACGACCCCGTCCTTGGCGTTTGGGCGCACCGCCAGGCACTCGCAGCTCGCGACGCGGGAGCTGACGTCCGCGTGCTGGTGCTCAACCGGCTGATACCTCCGCGCTCGTCGCTGCTGCGCGGCCCCGGCGCCGCCGCTGCGGCGCTGAGCGAGCGCGCGCGCGAGCCCCGCCACCAGCTTCGCGACGGCATCGCTGTCACCTACGTCCCGTTCGTCTCCCCGCCGCGGGGGCGCTTCTACGCGCGCTGGGGAGGCTGGGCGGCCCCGCCGCTGGCGCTGGCGCTGCGCGCGCTCGCGCGCTCCTTCCCGTTCGAGCTGATCCACGCCCACAATGCGGTGCCCGCAGGTGACGCGGTGCGACGCGCCCGCATCGACGTGCCCACGGTCGTCTCCGTGCACGGCGGCGACGTGCTCTACACGGCGCTGCGCGGCGCCGAGGGCGCGCGCGCCGTGGCCAGGGGGCTGGGGGCGGCGCGGCTGGTGCTCGCCAACAGCCAGGGCATCGCCGATCTCGCCCGCGCGCACGGCGCCGGGGAGACGCTGGTGGTTCACCTCGGCGCTGATCTGCCTGAGGGCCCGCGGCTGAGCGGGCGCGAGGGCCGCGATGCGCCGGGCGCGCGCACCGGTGCGCAGTCGCTTGTGACCGTCGGGCATCTGGTGGGCCGCAAGCGCCACGCCGACGTTCTGCGTGCGCTGGCGGTGCTCGGGCCGCGCCACCCCACGCTGCGATACACGATCATCGGCGACGGCCCCGAGCGGGTGCCGCTGGAAGGCCTCGCGGCGCGCCTGGGCGTCACCGAGCGGGTTGACTTCCTGGGGCAGCTCGCCCCCGATCTCGCGCTGAAGCGCGCCAGCGCCGGCACGCTGTTCGTGATGCCCTCCACCGAGGAGGCGTTCGGCGTGGCCTATGTCGAGGCGATGGCCGCCGGGATCCCCGCGATCGGCTGCCGCGGCGAGCCCGGCCCGGAGGAGATCGCGGCGGCCGGCGACGGCTTCATGCTCGTGCCGCCGGGAGACATCGAGCGGCTGACCCAGCGCATCGACGAGCTCCTCTCCGACCCCCACCGCCTGCGCGAGGCGGGCAAGCGCGCCAGGGCCACGGTCGCCGCGAACTTCACCTGGCAGCACTGCGGCGAGCAGACGCTCGACGCCTACATGCGCGCACTGTCATGAAGCCCGTGCTGTTTGCCGCCGGGGTGGTGCCCGCATACCGCGTGCCAGGACTCGCGCGCCTGCACGAGCTGGAGGGCATCGAGGTGGCCCTGTTCGGCGGGCGCTCCAGGCACGGGGGCCCGGTATCGGAGGCAGAACTGCCGCTGCCCAGCCGCCGCGTGGGCCCCGCGCAGCTCGCCGCGCTGGCGGCGAGCGGGCGCTACAGGGCGGTCGTGTGCCCCACCGCGGGACGCCTGGCGCCGCTGTCCGCGTGGGCGGGG